>Ga0222719_10000204_pt1 | contig 59538 bp, 83 predicted proteins | sample C33_34DmetaG_FD_165039 | JGI IMG/M metagenome (GOLD analysis project Ga0222719, IMG submission 165039) | Estuarine water microbial communities from San Francisco Bay, California, United States - C33_34D | ecosystem: Environmental > Aquatic > Marine > Unclassified | place: USA: California...
CGAACAACCTGCGTCGTATCCCCCGCATCACTACTTGCTACGTCTAACTGAGCCGCAGGGCTAATCAACGGCAACGCATTTGTATTAGCAAGCTCCCACGGCGTTCTATACGAAGTTCCTATGGATGAATTAAAACCAAAAATATTTCGTACAGAATGGTACGTTATTTGGCCTCTGGCAATTTGAAGCTCAAACGGCTCCGAAGTCCCTACGCGAGTGATAGAGCTTACTTCTCGTGCCATTTGAGCCTCCGTTTAGTTGTAGAAAACAGTCACTGCGGTGCAGGCAGTAAAGGTTGACACATAAATGTCTGATACCCGTATGCCCTCCGCTGGAATGTTTACTGAGTGTGAGTCAGACGCAAGAAAGTCCAAATCAAGCACTGTTTCGCCACCATTACCATCGGTAATAGTTAAACGAGGAGTACCTGTTGTGGTCAAAACCTGTATCTGACGAATACGCGCAGGTCCGACACCGGCAGAGCCAGTGGCAGCTAAACGCTTTGCTTTTACGTCAGAACCGGCCATAAGTGCCTCCTATTAGCTAAGAGCCGCACCCACAGCAGTTACCCAAGCGGACCCATCGCTAACAACAATGCAATATTCATCGTCAGCGGCACCGTTATCGCTAATAACGTATATAGTCCCGGCTGGAACGCCAGAGGCTGAAGGGAGGTCTGCGGTTAATACAACGGGCGCAATAAACCCCGCATCTGATTTTACCGGACCAGAAAAAGTAGAACGAGCCATGTCAATCTCCTGTCGTGGCTAGTGTCAGCCGCCCCATGCGGCTGTCAGGGATAAGTAATTATACAATAAAAAAGGGCGGCATGGAAGCCGCCCTTAGTAAAGAAGTTTTTAAAAGCTTATGCGCCCTCTGTACCGAACACACAACGCCAGTCGGAAACACCGAAGCTGTAGCGCTCACGAGCCTTAAAGCGCATATTTCCGGTGTCAAAATCACCTTCCATAGCGGTCTTAATAGGCGCACGGTTGAAATATTTGAAACCGTTTGGAGCGTCTGTCTTAATGAAGAACGCATCAGTATCTACCAAGAAGTGGTTTACAACCGCCCCTTCTGGAAGCATACCCATGTTCTTCATAGCGTTTGCATCGTTGTCTGCTGTGCCCGGACGTAGGTTTGAGTTAAGCACCCGCTCCGCAATAAATTGCGACTCTTTCGGGATAATCAACTTTGTGCCACGAACAGCAATCTTCAGACCACGTTCATCTGTCAAGCCAGCAATGTCGATCAGCATCTGTTCGAGAGAAGTCTCGTTCAGGTCTGCGGCAACAGTCAGCTTGTTACGCTGGTTACCTGACAGTGATGGGTGAGCAGTTGAACAAAGTGCAGCGCCGTCACCAATTGCAGAAGCACCGGCTGTGAACGCATTGTTCAAAATAGACGCAGCTTTAATCTGCTTTGTCTGAGCCATTGAACGAGCCAGAGCCTTGGTGTAACGAGATGCCAGACGGTCATACAGGTTATCTTCGATAGCTTCTTCAGTGATTGAGAAAGCCAGAGCGATTGTTTCATGTGTGTACCGTGCAGTGTATGTCTCTTGAGCATCGTCAAAGTTGATGGCAGTGCCTTCACCTTTAACAGGAGCTGTTGAGAAGCCACCAAGCATCACCTCTTCTTCAAAGGCTCTATCTGAGCTTTCTTCATCGAAGATTTCAGCGTGTTCATTTTCGTAGCGATTGTACTCAAGACCGAACAAAGCATTTAGGCCGGGCTCTAGCTCTTTCGCTAATTGTGCGCGAGAAATAGCCATTGTCTATCCCCTCCTTATATGCCAGTGCTGGCTGCTGTAGTCTGAGAGTCAGAGCTAGAGCAGGGCGCATTGTGGTGGAAATTAAACCGAACTACGTAGTTCACGCCAGCAGCATCATAGTCCAAGTTTGCTTCGTCGCCAGTTAGGCCAACTACGCGCATGAACAATGTTGCGGTTGTCGCTACGGTTGAAATGTCAAGTTCGGCGGTTGAACGGCCATTAGCCGTTGAGCCAGAAGTTGCGGTTGCCAAAGATGCGTTAGCGAACAAGTTTGACAGTGCAGTTGCACGGTCGGTTGAACTATCATCAGCAGCTACCATGAACAACTGGTTTGGATTGTCAGCTACAAACGCCTTTACAGGGTGGTTTGTATCAACACTTACACTGGCCGAACCGGGCCAGTAGTTTTTCCAAACAGTCTTTCCTGTAGAACTATCTACGTACTCAATGCCCATTAGGACCCCAAGAGCAGGAACTGTGCCACCATCTGCCGCACCAACAATGTCGATAGTACCAGCCGCCAGAGGAATTACTGGGGAATACTGGTAAATCGCGTTAGTGTTGTTTGATGCAATCTCATATTGAGTTACACCAGTGGTATTAGCACCCGCGCCATTAAGTCCGATAGGGCGAAGACCAAAGGCAGTATCTTGATTTGCCATTTTTCTTTCTCCTAATCAGGACGGTCCTTACTTTTGTGGACCGCCAAAAGTTACACGAGACTGACGGTCAGGCTTGCTGATCGTCATAGTTGAATGAGCGTTCTCTCTCATCATATCGTGGTCCACAGCCTGCATTTGGTCAGAATTTCTCTGTGAGAAATACTCTGCCCGCTCTGCTACTGTTTCTAACGGTATCCGAGCTAGAATAAGTCCACCTACCCCAAACACACCTTCATATTTTCCTGAGTCAACTACCGGGGCCTCAAAATCAGGATACTCATCCTTACGGACCAGTTCCCAACCTTCGCGCATTTTTGCGCTGATGTTTTTAGTATCGTCAAAACCACGGGTTTCGGCCCGGATCCAACGATGCTTAAAACCATCCGGTGCAGGAGGTGCATCTAACATTGATGGGGGAGCCCACGGCTTACGTCTTGCCGTCTTTTCCCTTGTTTGTGTTGCGCGAGAAGCTCGATTAATGGTCTGCTCAGTCATTTTTTCTTACTCCTTCACGTATTTCGCGTATTCTTCAAGCGGCACACCCAATTTCTTCGCTATCGCGACTTGGCTAGGGGTGAGTCTAACCTTTTTCCCACTACTGCGCCCAGAGGTATTGCGGGATACTGAAGCAACCGTCTGAGCGGGTCGTCTGCTTCCACCGTTATTTAACTTATGGGGGAACTCTTCTCCCATACGTCTATCCAGTTCAGTATAATACTCATCGCTCGTCGGGTCAAACCCTTCGTTCTCAATAAGTTTTTTATGAATACCAAAAGCCGCATACGTCATGGCTTCATCATCGCCAAACCAAGCGTTTCTTTGCGCCCACTGTTCTGCTTTAGGGTCTGGCCTACGCGGCTGTTGTTGCGGCATAGGTTGTTGAACCTGCTGCTGTTTTTGAGCCTGCGCCTGTTGAGCATACCGCTCTTGCTGAATTTTAGCCTGCTTTGCGCGGTCGTTTTCAATAGCTAAACCCGTGATTTTGCGCTGGGCTTCAATGACGCCATTGGTGTCGCCCATTTCAATAGCACGAGCCAGTTCTTGCTCCGCAGTGGTCATTTGCGTTTCGACACGGTTGCTATATTCATTAACATAGCTGGAGTCCAAAGCATCCATCCGGGCCTTTAGCTGTTGCGCTTCAGATTGAACACCTTGAGCATACCGCAACGCCTCTTCGCGCTGGCGCTCTGCTTCACGCATTTTCTTTGTTAAGCGGTCAATACGCTTCTGCGTGGCATTTTCCGCTTTATCAAAATTATCATCGTCAGCGGCGGCCTCTACAGCCTCTTCCGCTTCCGCTTGAGCCTCGACCTCAACTTCGGCCTCTTGCCCATCCTCCAAATCAAATTCGATTTGGTCCTTTTCTTCTGCCATTATTCTCTCCTAGAAATGCAAAATATCTTCAGGTTCCATAATCCGAGCCAAAATTTCGTCATCATTCAAAATTCTGACCTCACCCCCGTCAATTTTAAAACGAGAGCCAGCATAACGGGCAAACATCACCCAGTTACCCTGTTCACACCACGCCCCATTCGGGAACTTTTCAGTGTCTTTATAGGCAAGAGGCCCTACTTTAAGGACATAGCCAACCTGTGTGGAAACTGTCTGCTCTTCCACAACCTTATCCGGCAAATATATGCCGCCATCGGTTTTGCCCTTCCCACGATAGGGAAGAATAAGCAGACGCCAGCCCGTCGGGTCTGGCATTCTTTCTAAGAGAGAACCCCCAATAGCTTCGGGGTCTAACACTTTATCGGTTACATCTTTGTATGCTGATGCTAGGTTTGCGACACCCTCAGATGCACCTTCAATATCAAGTTTCTGCGCTTCAGTCATTGCTTCGCTCCTGTTTATCTAGCAGGCTCTTGAGTTCCTGTTCCACGTGATCTAGGGCTTTTAAGTTCCCCATGAGCTCACGATACTGCTCCATGCTATTCACGTTGTCGTAAATCAACAGGTCGTAAATAGCCTGACGCCGCTCTTTGATAATCCGAAAAACGGCCTCAGTAAAATAAATTTCATCCACTCACATACCTCCGCATTAAGTCTGATATATTTTTATACCATGTCTAATGCAAAGTCACGAGTTTCTTTTGCTCTTTTTAACCAACCTCGCCCAAATGTGCTGAAAGTTTTTAAACTTCTATAAAATTCCAACCGGGATTTAGTGACGGCTTCGATGGTATCTTTAGGACCCTTCAATTGAACCGCAGCTATGGTCTTCGGGCCTATAACCCCATCCGGTGTTGCACCTACCGCTTCTTGCAAAGCTTTGGCCGCACGGCCCGGCCCGCTGTTCACGGCCCAGTCAAACACACAAAAATCCACGCCACTAGGCAACTCATCACCCTTTACCTTGTCCCAATAACGCTTCTTATAAATAAGCTCAACGTGCTCGTCTGGTATGTTTTGGAGTTCACTAACATCTTCAAGTGGTCTTTCCAAAAACTCTGAATAAGTTTTATGGGTTATACCCTTGTTAGTAGCCCCGCCGGGGTCTTCAGGGTGGTCTACAAAACCCCCTTCGTGCTCTAAAACTTTATCTAAACTTTTAAAAAAGTTAACGTCCATTATTTTGTAATACCTTTATACTTTTCGAACGACCTCATGCCGCCCAAGCCTAACATACCCAATAATATAGTCATTAAGCTATCCATATCAAAAGCAGGGTATGAAACAGGGTCATACCCAAGATAGGCACAAATTACATCCGCTGACGGAAATAAAATAAAATGCGCGAATAACGCAACGCCACACGTCCAGCCAATAAATGGCCTCCAACCGGCCACAAAAATGTTTCGGTGCTTCGCTTCTTCTGCGTTAATAGCCATTTGGCCTTTTGCCATTTCCAAAGCGTGTTTTTCTGCCATAGTGGCGATTTCATGCGCCAACTTATTTTTTTGGTCTTTGTCCTCTACAAACTTACCAATAAGCTCGGTAGCTGGACCAATCAGTGCTTGTATCATTTTTCACTCGCATCATTGAGAAGTATTAATTCTAATCTTTGGATAGCCATCTTCATATCTTGAATGGCATCTTTATCAGCATGGCTAACTTGCATACCGTTGACTGCCAACGAAAGGTCATAGGTAGTCTTTAAGTTCCACCCAGCCAAAGCTATGATAAGAGCCATAAGGCCCGTAATAATTTGCTTTTCCATTTACTTTTCATGTCCTAACCAGACGGCAAATGCACCGGTCATTGCGCCTGTAACTGTGGCTGTAAGGGCGGTGGCCTGTGAAGTCATGGCCTCTGGGGGAAGTGAAATAAACCATTCAATGACCCGAATATACATGAAAGTCATGGTAAACATCATAAAACGGGGCAGTATTTTCCAAGCAAAAAATCTTTCGGGTGTTACCATTAGCTTAACCCTTTTAAATAAACTATCCATCGAATTAACGCCGTTGCAGCCCCTGTTACCATAAGCACCCCAACGCCTATTGCTATATACTCAAACATCTGTTTACGGCGTTGCACCGCCTGTTCCCGCGCCCGCTGACGTGCTACTCGCGCTTCAGCTTGAAATTTCTGCCAGTCCATCCAAAGTCCCGGCCTACCCGCATATATCATAAGCTGCTTCAGCTCTTCTTCTTGCTGCTTCAGCTTCTCCAGATGCATGAACTCCTCTAAGTCACCTGAATGAAACGGATTTTTCTTCTTCTGTTCGCCCTTCCGTCTAAGGTCTTCCGTTGCGTTAACGTAATCTCCGACTTTATGAGCTACGTCAGCAAGTTCCCTACCATTTTGAATAGCGGTTTTAATAACCGCAAAAGCCGCATTTGCTGCGGCAATTTCTGCTAACATTTAAGCCCCCAAGCTAAAAGCTATACGCCCCGTACTACGCCACCTTTCTTCATCTTTTTTGGTTTACCTGAATTAGACAAAGCAATGGCTATCGCTTGTTTTTGCGGATAGCCCTCACTTACTAATTTACTAATGTTGTCACTAACCGTTTTTTGGCTAGAGCCCTTTTTTAACGGCATTATTCACACCCCATGTAACTTCCGCCTTTTGTCGCGGCCCCCATGCCACGGGCAGTCATCTTTTTCATTTTGGTCGGGACTTTCACGTCCTTAATTTTGCCATACTCTTCGGGCTTTGGGGCGGGGCCCGGAGTGTTTGTTACAATCTTTACTGAGCTCATTTTAGTCTCCTCGCTGTTTAAGCATTTCACGTTCCATAGCAGACTGAATACGAGCCGCGGTCTGCCGCTCTTGGCTAGCCAGCCTCTGCTGGAACTGGTCCGCCCGCATCCGTTGGTTCTGAGCATCAAGGTTAAGCTTGGCCTGCTCCATCTGAGTATCGGCCTGTTCAGCCTGCGCCTTAATCTGTAGCTCCTGCTCTTTAAGCTGAACCAGTGGGTCAGGGCCTTGACCAGATACCTGCTGTGACATCTGCTTAACCATCTGCATACCTTCAGCGATATACTGCGCGGTTAAGCCCTCAAGCTGTAGCATCTCTTCCTCAGTAGCCGCCTCGCCGCCCGTGGCCTGACGGTTCTGAATAAACGCAACAGCCGCCTGTTCACGAGCCGCTATCTTAACGTGCTCCATAATGTGCTTTTGTAGCGCCATTGCTATAGCAGGCATACCGGCTACCATAGGGGTTGAACCAAACACCATGTGCGCCATAATATGCGCTTGGTGCTCCTGACCCTCAAAAGCTTTTAGCGGTATCATGTCCATAGCGTCGATGTTCTCTTGAGCCGGGTCTTTTGGCTCTGGCTCATCGTCAGGGATGCGCTTCATAATCCGATCCACGTCCCTTACGCCAAGCGCTTCGTACATATCCTGATACACTTCGTACATATTGTGTAGTTCAGGGGCCGCACCAGCTAGCTGTAATTTAGTCTGTGCCAAAGCAATGCGCTGGGCCTGACTAAATACATTCGGGTCAGAAATCGGAATCACGTCTACCCGGTCATCAAAGTCACTACGCATGACAGAAGCGTCTGCGCCTTCCACCGAATACGGATACTCCTGTGGCAGGCTCTCACTCATTACACGAGACAGGATTTTAAACTCCTGACGCATGGCATAGTGCAGGCGCTTATGAACCGCACTCATTACACGAGAGCCCTGCTCCAACAACGCTATAGTTGTTCCAACCGCGGCCTGCTGGTTGCCGTCACCGACCTTCATGTCAGTAATCGTGGCAAACCTCTGGCCTGCATCGACCACGAAACCAAGCAGCGCAAATAGCGTCTGGTCGGGGCCTTTGAAGGGCAGCGGCATTAGGCTGTCACGGATAGCCCCTCCGGGTGCGTCCACGTCTCTGAACTCTCCGGGCTGAAGCGGGTCGTCATCATCACGGATACGCAATCCACGAGCTTTAAAGCCCGCAGGGAGGTTGGAAAGCGTACCAGCATCAATTAACTGCCTCAGTGCCGCTGTGGCGGTCCGTGACAGTCCGCCAATGGTGTGGATTAGACCTAAACCGTAAAAACCAAATCCCGGAAGGAACTTGAAATGTACAAAATACTGTATTTTACGCTTTAAATCATCCTCTTCACGATAGTTACGACGAATAGACAGAATTTGACCGTTATCTTGGCTAATTGTGACCACATAAGGCACCTTAATACCGGTAGGTTCGCCCTCGTCATCCGTATCTTCATAGCCTTCTAGGTCTAAATCAACGTGGCACTCAAGAATTGTGCAGTCATAATCAATTTGAGAGGGGGAAACACCGTCAATACGGTCAATTTCGCTCTCTACACTATCTAAATCTTCCTGTGCCGGTATAACATCTATGTCTAAATAGAACCCTGCAACCTGCTTTTTCCGCAAATCGTTGAGAGACATACGGATAGATTGCGTAATATTAGGGCAAGTATCCAAATCAGACGTTTCATACGGCACTACTAAGTTCTCAGCAGGGATGAACTTACTTACTGCACGGCCCATAGTCTCGTCATAGTAGACTTTCTTGAACGTACTACCCGCTAACGGCAAGTAAAACAGCATTTGGTCCATATCTGGCGTGTAATCTTCCATCACCGTAGTGATGTAGTAGTTCATAAACTGCCTTACGCGCTGAGACTGAGCTTGTTTTTCAGTGGTTTCGCTTCCCATAACAGCAGTTCGCACTGGCCCGGTTGCTGGCAACAGCTCATTAAAAGCTTGGGCTTGGAACTGCGTAGCCGCTTCTGCAAGCAAGGGGTGGGTGACTCCTGACGCTCCGCGGAACGGTTGGGTTCTTTCTTCATAATTGAATCCCAGTAACTCCAAACCGTTAGCATAAGCATCTTCCCAATCCTGTCTACTTGCCTTATTTGCGTCATACTCCGCCAACAGCTCACCAGCAATGCGACTAAGTTCGCGGTCTGGCATCTCCTCTGCTAAGTTGGCATAAAAATCATCGCCCTCACCGCGTTGGTCGGTTGGGTCAAAATCAATGGTTACCCCACCGTCTTCCTCCGGAGTAACCTCAATCTCCATGTTCTCTGCCGTGCCCTCAAAAGACACAACATTATCCATGCTGCCCGGAACTTCCAATTCTATTTCCGCAGCTAAATCTTCCATGTCGAGCTGAGAAGGGACGTTCTTGTCCACCATCCCAGCAATAGGTTCACGAGCCATGTATATTCTCCTCTGTACCCTAACTTATCATAGAGCGGTTCATATTCCTAGTTCCGTGGTCCGCGGGCCATCAGTCATACCTGTTGATGTCAAAATAACCGTACTTATCACGCGGAAAGAAAATATCTATGCCCGTGTCAGGAGACTTAAACCGCCGCTCACCGGGCTTGCGACCAAGAACACGGTCCAACTGCTCAAAAATCGCGCTGTCAACCATCTGGGTAATCTGCTGTGGAGACGCATTGACACCAGCCTTCTTCAATAGCTGGGCCCCAAAAGCATTATTCCGCTTGTCCATCACAACGTCCGCATCAGTGGCTGTACCCAAAATGGGCATCCGACGGTCAAAAAACTCAGCTAAACCACCAAACTGCTCCGCAGTCTCCGGGCCAACCTGCTTGGCAAGTAGTGCAGATTGCAGTACATGAGCACGAGCGTCCTCTAACTCCTGATAAGTAGGCAAGTCATGGCGAGGACGCCCCGCCCGCATCTGGGCCGTGGTGCTCGTGCCGTAATCTATCTCCCGCTCTACATCAGGGTAGCCATACTCCTCTATCAGAGTAGTCTCAAATGTCGGGGCCCCTTCAGGATAATACATAGAAGAACCCTCGCTGCCCTCACGGCCAGAATTACGGACGATGTTCTGCTGCCTAGCACTTGGAAGATCAATATTCGGGCTGAACAGGGCCCCCATAATACCCATCTCTTCAACCTCGCCGCCCTGCTCCATATAACGGTACTTAACATCAGAGCCGCTTAAACGACCCATCATGTTGCCCGGATTGAGCTCTGGACGAGAAGGAGATGCGTGAGCCGCGTATGGCGACCCGCGGTCCACGGATTGTTCGTAATAGTAACCCTCCATGCCCTCCATGATGGGCTCATCCATTAAAGTATACCGTGTTCCAGTATTGCCGCGCTCTGCCGGATAAGGGTCACCCTCTCCAGAAAAATAAAAGCCCATGCCCTCTTCATCATAGGAGGGCCGTGTTGCGCGATAGTAGGCCGCTGGGTCGGTTGCCCCAAACAGCGCCTCATCCATTGACATTCCAGAAAAGTCGTTACCGCCCGCCCCAAGATTTACCGCGCTGTCCGCCATTAGTAATATGCCCTTACTTTCACGTATGTTTCTTCATCGTCCCAGTCGTCAGACGGGAGCTGAACAAAGTTTCCTTGACGGTATCTCATTAAGGCTTGTGTCATGCTGTCCACCAAGTCATCGTATTCGCCGTTAGGAAATGCCGCCACCTCCTCTATCATCTCGTCTGCAAAGGTGGTGTCGGGGGCCCAAACCATCCCCGCCTCGAAAAGCGGAGATACAGAATGAACACGAGTTATCTTATCATTACCTTTGCTCGGCGTAAAGTTAACAACTGGTATTCCCATGTTTCTTAATTCATGTGTGAGCGGTAACCCAGAGGCTTTCGCTTCCACAATCACGGTATCCGGTTCCCAATACTTATACTGGTCCAACGCAACCTGCTTCAACTCAGGAAAATCCCAGCGGTCTTTCTTACTATCCAAAAGAATTAAACCGGGCGGCCCACCTATCTCCTGTGGCCGGAAAACACCCCACGTGGTTATGGCTGAGAAGTCGGCTGTCTCGCGTTTAGAAAAAGCGGTATCATAGCTCTGTATAACATATTCGAGATTGGGTATTGCATCTTTCTCCCACCTTTTCCACCACTGACGAGGGATAATAGCGTTCTCTTCCCCCGTTGGGTTCTGTTGATACTGCGCGTTCCACTTACTGGGTGGAATAGACGCTTTCACTGCTGTTAAGTCCTCAATAGACCAAAACTCAGGCCAGCAGGGGGACCCGTCATTAAAAATAGCCGGTAGCTCCACAACCTCCCACTGGTCTGCCAAGGGGTCTTTAGCCATCGCCTTTAATAGCTGCCCCGTCATATCCTTTTCGGACCACCGGGTCTGAACCAAAACAATTGACCCACCCGGCTGGAGACGTTGCCGGGGGCCCCCAGTGTACCAATCCCACGCATCATCAAAACCACTATTAGACATGGCAGTCTGTTCAGAGTGCGGGTCATCAATAATCACCAAGTCACCACCACGACCGGCCAGATTGGAGCCAACCCCGACAGCATAATACATCCCGCCAGATGCGGTATCCCAGCGACCAGACGCCTTACTGTCCGCCGCCAGTTTAACACTTGGGAAAACTTCCTTGAACTCTTCGCTGTCAATCAGGTTTTTTGTTTTACGGCCAAAGTTAACTGCAAGCTCGGTTGTGTGCGTAGCTTGAATAATCTTCATGCGCGGGTTCTTGCCCATCATCCAAGCAGGGAACAAGAAAGACGCAAACTCTGATTTCGTATGACGCGGGGCCATGTTGATAATCAGGCGCTTTAGTTCGCCGCTAGCTACCCGCTCTAACTTTTCAGCAATGATTTTATGATGACGACCAGCAATGAACTCAGGCCACATAGATTTTACAAATGTTAAAAAGTCCGTTTGACAAGCTTCATTCTTCTCTAATTGAGCTAGCCGCAAACGAAGCTTGGCTTCCTGTTCAGAAACATCCATAGGGGGCCCCTAAGTTAAAATAACGTCCGCCTCTGTCTCAATCCAGACCTTTGCGCCACAGGACAGAGGTTTATCCGGACTGTAAACCACCGTGCAATCCCCTTTTATCTGGACCCGGTGAGCGTAAGTATTGCTCCGACCTTCCTTGACGGTGATGACCGGCTCACGTTCTCCGGTCTTGTGGTTGGACCTAATTTTATGTTGATTAATATGTATGCGTTTCATGCCCTAAATATGCACATTTTTTAATCAGTTAACAACCCCCTCTATTTTGCCTAATAAATAGGCAGTGTTTCACGTGAAACATCCATATCATTTTTCACATGATTATTTGTGAAAAACATGGCCCTTGCCTGCGTATGCCAGCGCGTGGGCGGCGGTGCGCGGATTGCGGTTTTTGACGGTTTTTTCGCGGTTTTTTGACCCGATAGGGCGGGGCCCCTTGCCCGATTTTGCCAGCGGGGGCGGGGGATTGCGGCCAGCGGGGCGCGGTTGCCGGTGCTGGGTTGCGGCGGCGGTTGCCGGTGCTGGGCGGTAGGGCGGCGGCCAGCGGTGCGCGGTGCGCGGATCTCGGTCTGCCGGTCGCGGCTAACTTTCCAGAAAATTAGATTCACGGCCTGCGAATCTCCGGCCGGTAGGTTTGGGGCGCGGCCTGCGGGGCTAGGGGCGGCATGATTAACTGATTAAAACGCGACAGGCGGCCAGCTGGCGGGCATTAAAAAACCCCCGCGGGTAAACTACCGGCGGGGGCTGGGTTGCGTTGTGTGGGCTTTAAATGTCGATTGTTAGGGTCGCACCGGCCAGAACTTCCTTAACAATGGACTCGACCGCTTCGCGCTGGGCGTCTTCCCTGTCTTCGTTATCCGGCAGGCGTTCGTCTATCATGTCTGAAATCTCATATTCGTAATCATGAATAGAGAAATCATTTTCCAGAACATCGCTGGCGGCTTTTTGCGCGGCGCTCTCGGCTATCGCTTCGACACTGTCCCTGATTACTGACATAATACCGGCGGCCAGTCGTTCGTTGTCTTCGCGGCGGCTGTCAATAATAGCCTGCTTATCCCGCCGCAATTCGTCCAGCTCTTTTTCCTGCTGTTCGATTTTATCGGCGGCCGCCTCAATATCATAAGCGGTGGAAGATAGCCCAGCCTCGCAGGTATCGGCGGCAAGGCGGCGCAAATATTGCGCGCCGGTTTCTGGGGTAAAGATTTGATTTTGTGTTTGTGTGTTTACGTTTTCCATTGGTTCAATTCTCCGTAGTTTAGAACCGGCGGCCAGCCTGTCCGGCCGCCTGATATAAATATGCGCTTTATCGCATATAGTGTCAAATAAAAAAACCCCCGCCGGATTAGGGCGGGGGCTGGGGCTATTGGTTGGCGTGTAGTTCTGCATCTTCGCGGCTGGTATATATAGACACTGTCGAACTGTCGATTTCTTCAGAATTAAACCGGCGGCGAAAGTCTTTAAAATTGGTTTCTTCTATCCGCTTGTCTTCTTCCCAAAATAAAAGATAAATTTTCATTTCTATTCCTTCCCTATGTCACCGGCTACATGATGCCGGAGAATTGAACCGGTCGGCAGGGTTTTGACAAAAGCCCGCAACCGTTCGCCGTCCGTCTGGGCTTGTTCCTGCTTGGCGGTGTGTTGCCAGTGAATATTTACATTGCCGCCGTCTGCATAACACCCGCCGCGCTGGCCGGTGTTTATTTTGTTCTTGCCCGCGCCATGTGCTGTAAAGGTGATAATATAGTCGCGGTCGGCTCTGGCGCATAATGGCAGGCCGTCCCCGCAATTATTGCACGTCACCGCGCTGTTATATTCGGCGGGGCATCTGACAAACTTAACATCCTGAACGGCCGACCATTTGCCATTCGCGAAAAAGTCCTGCGGAACGGTTGTCACTGTCGGCACGTCATGCACCGCCTGATAAGCGATAAAGGGACTATCCGCGCTGTAGTTGATTACAGTTTTACCGGCGGCCAGTTTATGCATCCAATAAAACGGTTCAAAATGTGAATATGTAAACGACACGCCGCGACGCGGTACGGCGTCGGCCAGTATGTCCAGATATTCAAAGTCGATTTGGTCACCGGCGCAACCCCGCCCGCTGGCGTTCAAGTTACAATCGGCGGGGCAAGTCCCGAACTTGTCACCATTGCCCGCCCTATATGTGACGGCGCAACCGGCCGTCTTATTTGCTTGTGAAATTGCTGTAGTTTTCAACATAGTTTTATTTCCCGTAAAAGTTATGCGATTTGTCTTATATAGCAAAAACAAAAAGCCCCGTCAACATGACAGGGCTTTTCTCGGTTTTATGTGCTGGCCGGTTATGCGGCTACCTTGTCCAGCAATGCGCCCGCTTTGCGCTCTAAGTCTATCCGGCTGTCTTGGTGCGGGATATCGCGGGCAAGGGCTGTAATTGCCTGCGCTGCATCCCATACCGACTGAACGGGCTTCTGTTCTTCCTGAATATGACGGGCGGCGGCGGCCTTTGCCATACGCTGGCTTAATCCTGCCCGCTTGGTTAAGAATTCCAGCCTGTCTTCATCACTGCGGGCAATGGTGGCATCCTGCGCGGCCTTTACGCCGTCCAGAAAATTAGCGGTTGCGCCATGTGCAAAAGACTGCAAGGCCGGTGCGGCTTCATAAGCGAACCGGTCGGGTGCGAATTTAGTGTGCCGGATTTTAATTTCCTGAAAGTTTTCTACGCCCCATAGATTGCGGTTCATACATACGCCGCGCAAATACATTGCGGCAATGCCCGCTGTTTTAGAACCAGTCTCGCTGTTCCATGCATAAAAGCCCCTGAAAACTAAATCTGGGTCACCGTTTGGTAATTTGCCGATTTCCAGCGGGTGCGTATCATCAACCAAAAACAGGAAAATATCGCGGTCGCTGGCAAATAGGGTTGTCGTGTCTTTAGTCACCGGAACGAACGGGTCATAAATAGCGCGGCCGTCCTGCTTGCCGGTCATCATGCCCGGTACTTTCCAGCGGGCGGGGTCTGCGAATTTCTGCACGGCCTCGATTATTTCATAATCAAAAATGCGGCCATAATCTGCACCGGTTGCCGCCCGCAGATCACCGCCTTCGGTTGTATGGCCGTATGCTTTCACCAGTTCACGCGAACGGTTATAGCGCAAGCCCCATTGCAGGGCGTCCGCCGCAATAGGGGCGGGCAAGTCTTTAAGGTAACCGGCAGGCGCACCGGCTAACTGAGATAGCTGGCCGAATGACCAGTTTGTCGGGGCGTTAAAAGCCTCGTTCCCGTCTTCATCGGTGTATTCAATAAAGATGTCACCCCTGCTGGGGTTGTCTTCATCAAGCTGACCGACAATGTTCATCTTATGTGTATTGACGATACGGCTATTCATAGAGCGGGCGTCCTGCTTTTTAAACGCCAGCATATCATCCAGCGACAAAAACTTCTGATCATCCGGACGGCTGAACCATTGTGATGAAACCGCGCTGTTACCAATACCATGCTGAAAAGCATTTGTCTGATAAGCTGTGGAAACCGGTGCGGCGTTTGTGTTTTCGATAATGTTTTGCATTTTAAATGCTCCCGTAGTTAATCGGACAGGATTGTCCATAAAAGCGGTTGTCTCATAAAATCTGATATAATGCAAGTAATTTTTTTAAAAAGTTAAAAACCCCGCCAGCTGTGACTGACGGGGTTCTGTTTATCTTCGCCTGCGGCGGGTTGGTTTGTTTGCGTATTTTTCCCAGTCTTCACCATATAGCAGGCGGGCAATAAGACTAAATAATATCATGCTGGTTCATTCTCCCTTGTTTCGAGATAATAGTTTAATTCCTGCAACACCCTGAAAACGTGATTGGCGGGTTCGCCCTCTTCAAAATAGTGTTGCTGTTCACTGCCCCAGTTATAATCAATCAACTGGCGCAATCCCTTTAGCATCCGCTGTTCGGCTGTTTCACTCATCATTCCACCCATACGCTTTAATATCTTTGGCTAACTGCTTCTGGTCATATTCACCATTGGCTAACTCGGCCAAAATCTCATGGATTTCACTGGGCAAGGTGTCACTGCCCAGCCATGCTTCAACCTGTTCCGGTGTTATCTTTTTCATGCCAACACCCATTTTCCGCGCTTTGCATAGACAACCTGTAACAGGTCACGCATCCGCTCAATTTTATCTGTGTCATATTCATCTAGATAAATTTTGGTTTCATCTGACGAATAATCCATTGGGCTGAGAATACCGACACCATTGAACGCACCCTCGCCGGTTTCTTTCATGTCACAAATGCTAAAGATTTCTTGTAAATCTCGGACGGCTTCCATGACATGACAGAGCCTCATCTGGTCAGAGGCGACTAAGACTTTGTGCTTCATGACTTCACCTCTTCAACATCCTGCGTCCAGAACTCACGGTGAACATGATTCGGGGCATACTGTCTTGGATAATCCGTCCCGCCCATTTCATCGGCAAGGGCATAAGCCGCCGCCTCTGCCTCTTCGGCGTTAACCGCGTTGACCTCAACAATCACGCCCTCATCTAGGCATATTGCTACTCTATATTTTGGCATCGTTTTAACTCCCGTAGTTTGTTAACGATGACCCATATATATGGGATTATGTCGGACAGGTCAAGTCAAAAATGGTTTCCCATGCAAAAGGCTGGATGCATCTAAACAGGGGTTCTACTTCGGCCATGCCCTGCATCTTTAGTTCTATCGCCGCGCTGGCAGGATAAAGCAAACATTCTGCCGGTTCTGTCGGCTTGGTCTGTTTCTTTATTAAAATCCAACATGACCCATGTTGATGCCTAGTTAACCATGACACCTGAGACGGCAATAAATTTACTCGATTGCTGGTGGTAAATTTCAATTCAATAAAATGAAAGTCCCCGCGCTCGTCACAAATAAGTAAGTCCGGTATTCCTGCGCCAGCTAAGTTTTCAATCCTCGTCAAAGTCAGCTTCTTGCGCTTCCTCTGCACCGCTTCCTTTATCTGCTTGTAAAAGCCTGCCTCGCGCTTTGTCGCGATTACCGGCGTTGTCTTTTTCTTCTGGGGTGATGTCAATGGTGATTGGGGCATAGCTTTGTTTGATTTCCTCTAAAGCTTTCAAGACTTCTTCCTTACTCATGCTGTCAATAGACCCGTGACGGATTTCGGATTTATTAACATAAATGTCACCTTGCGCTTGGCCGCGCCGGTATTCCGCTTGAACAGCGGCAGAGTAAGCTCCGTTTTGCAGAGCTACGTCTCGAATATTCTGTAGATCTCGAATATGCCTCTGGTAAGTAATTCCGTATTTTTGGTCAAGCTCTTTACGATAAGAGTTGATAGCGGCAACAACATGAGGCGACACATGAGGGTTGGTTAGTTCATAAGCCCGTGTGTGGGCAGAACTGGCAGAATAACCCGCATTAATCGCCGCGTCTCTCAAAGTTATCTGCCCGTCCTTGCTGACCAGTTCCTTAACAAACAATTCCTGCTTGCGTGTCAGGGGCTGTTCAACACTGGCAGGCGGCCTGCCGCGCCCGTCTCTTGGTTTGCCGGTTACTTTTCCGGCCGCTTTTCTAGCCATGTTTATACCTCAGTTAAAAAGGTCAAGTCTCATAGGCTATTTTATACACAGAACAGTATATAGGTTCAAAATTATTTTTTTTATTTTTTTCATCTCAGGCGCATTAAGGCGATTTTTGATTTTTGCATAAAGGTTACACCTTGTATTTAGGTAGTGTAACCTTTTATGTAACCTGTTTTTTGAAGCATATAAAGGGATACAGAGGAAAGTTACACGGTTACACTGGTTACACCTATATTTTTCGAAAAAATATTTTTTATTTTTCTGGCGTATATAAGTAGACGGGGCAATCCGAAGACTGCCCCGCCAGTTTTATTTTTGGGCTTCCTGCCACCGTTGGTGGGACTTTTGGAACTGCGCCATAGAGTCTTTCATAAACTCTTGATGCGTGAGCCGCGAGTCTTTAGACGGGGACATTGATTTACTGGTCATTTTAAAGAACCCGATAGGTGCTATCTTATCAGCCGTTTCCGGCATCCAAGACAGGCCGCCCATTTCCGACACATTTGTTGTATCGTCTGGCGCATACCAGACTTGGACAAATTGTGGGTAACTACCGCTTGCCTGCTTGCAGGCGTTTCGAGCGGCGGTCACTGGGTCGGTGGCCTTTGCCCACCCGCCGTACCAACCGGCGGTAGAGGCAATGAAAGTAAATCCGTTGGGCAGAACCCAATCTTTAGAATTAGCCATAGCTAAATCTCCCGTAGTTAACAGTTTCAAACAACGCTACCCAAAATGGGTATTAGGTCACCCTTAACAGATGCCTCTCTTATTATATAACATATTATCGCATACGTGTCAAGTTAATTTTTTAGAAAAGTTAACTCAAAACTCCAAATGTATAAGCACAATGGTGTAGATCACCAGACCGACAAGGACTGTCTTTGCTCCCATTTGACCCATGATTTTTTCCATAACTCTGCATCCTCTTTTAGCTTGCGTTCAATGGCGGGATGGGACACCCAGCTTTTGAGCCCCAGTTCGACACTTTTGCGGTAATCGTTTTCCTGTTGCCGCCAGTAGGTGCTGTCTTCATCATTCCATTCTGCCTCTTCTGCATAATATCTGCAAATCACCATGCAGGCGTGGCCGGTTAATGACCCGTCCGGCCAGCGGACAACTTTAGGGGGTTGCATCTTCATTAGTTACTCCTCAGTGCGTGGTTATTGCCGTTCACGCATTTAATGGTGAGAGCCTCTTCGGCAGACCACTTTAATTTTTTAATACGGCGGTGGGCGGTTTTGTAATCTACTGCGCCAAAATAATTGCAAGCATCTTTTAGTGTGGGGAAGACCATGCCCCTAACTTTTATGTTAGTCATTTTACGGACAGTGTATTTGGTTAGGCCGTATTCTTTTTTTAGAAGATAGACGGTGTATTTACCCATCCCGTATTTTTCTGTTATTTGATTATCTGTTGCTCCCGCCTTGATGTCTTCTACGGCGTTTTTGCGAACGGTGTCATCGTATCGAATAATCATTTTTGCGCGGGGTTTAGTCGCGCCTGCCCGTTGTAAAATACGGTTTATAGTACCGCGCCCGACACCATATTTTTCGGCCAGCTTTTCGGTGGTAATCCGATGGCTAGTATAATCGTCAATAACTGCCTGCGTTTGTGCATTAGAAAGTTTAACGCCGTATCCGCCCATAGGTGCGCCAACAAGGCTGTTTAATTGAACAGCATCGGGGAAGGCGGCCTGCACTTTGGCAATGAGACGTGGTTCGTGGTGCGCGATTTCTGTTGCCTTGTATTTTTTACGGAAGATTTTAATTTTACAGCATTTTTCATCTTTTAGTAGGGCACGATAGATAAAGCGATCTTTTTTATTGACGCCTTTTTTACCGTCGCGCTTTGCTTTTTGGATGTGTTGCTTGAACCGCAATTCGGGGTCTGCGCTTGAACCGATATAGATGCCTTTCCCATCGACAATTAAGGCATAAAGTTGGCAAGGCCTGTCGGCATGACCTGACAGTTCAGCGGGGGCAAGGGGCATAAGCCCCAGTTTTTTGCCCCAGTTACGGATGATGGCGTAATCGTTATTGGAAAGGCCTTTGTTTCGGCAGGCCTGTAACACGGAGATTTTTTCCTGCGCCGCGTGTTCATACATATCGCGGATTTGTTTGTCGGAAAACTTACGCGGTTGCATCTTCATTTTGTGCGTCTCCTCTGCATCGAGATCCGTGTGCCGCGTTTCGCGACTTTAGGCTTACGCCATCTGCTATTTACATCATGGCGGTCATTTGCATTAAAGAGTTTTTCGCGCTGTTGTTTTAGGTGCGCGGCAAATTCTTCAACGGACATATCGACTGCGTTTTTCATATTAACTGCTCCCGTCCAAGTGACATATCGGTGACCCAGTTCTGCATATCTTCGGTGGGTTTACATTCATAGACCATGCACACCGGTTCTTTATTTTCATGATATATAGCGAGGTCGAACATACGTTCGCCGATTTGGACGCCAATCCAGAAGGTTTCTTCATCGGTGGGGTCGGTGAAGCCTTCCTCGATCATTTTTGGTTTAGCGTGATTATCATAGAAAGCCATCAGGTAGCCGCGCTCATAATCGGAAAGCTCAAGGTCATCATTGTCTTCATCTACATAAAAGCAGATAACAACCACGCCTTCATCGCGCTGGACTTCATGGTAAGCACCAATCCCGAATGTTTGTTCGAGCGTATCTAATATTTCGCTAGATGATTTAAACTTTGTCATATCATTCTCCCGTAGTTGATATAAGATTTATCCTATACATATAACACAAGTAAGAACGTGTCAAGCAAAAAGGGCGACATCTCTGCCGCCCCTTTCTGGAATATATCTTTTTAGACTTTATGACCCGAAGCTTGAACCGCGGGTCGCGGATTTTGATTGGGTTTCTTTTCTTCATTTTCCGTAACGACAGGGCATTTATATTTCTTATTGCGCCGCCGTCTTTGGCGTGACCAATCGAAATATCTAATGCCAAGTGCCTTCCTCTGCTTCATACTCAGCGGCAATCCGCGCTCCTGTTGCCATGCAGGATGATATCATACCAGTTGCGGTAGCGGCATCCGGAGAGGACACAATTAAACGGAAGATAAGCGCGGTTAGCATACCGCCCAACACGGCTCCCGCATTTAGGTCTTCATCCATCATTTCATCCAACAGATCGTTTATTTCATCGCGGGCTCTGTTGAAATCTTCTTCCCCGTCAATAATCATCCGCGTTTTATCCTTTCCCATGAGGCTAATATTTTTTTAGCCCGCTCAACAGCTTCAGGGCTGTGTTGCCCTTCGGCGGCTATACGGGATGCATATAACTGTACAGACATATTAACATCCCCCAGAGCTTCAGTCCAATCTATCTTCCTAGACAGGCTGTAGATTTCATCTTTATTGGATCTCATCATCACCCCCGTATTCTGGATCATCCGTCCCGAAGGCCAGAAGTATAACCCCTTCTGCGCCGCTTTCAACTTCATCAAAAGGCAAGCCGACTTGTGCCAGCTTTTCTTTCAATTCTTCAACTGTGAATATGTTTTTCATATTCGTCTCCCGTAATTAGAACTATTATCCTACATACTCCCATACATTGGGTATGTCAACAAAAAAAGAAACCCCCAGAAAAACTTCTGAGGGCTTCTCAACTACGGGAAATGTAAAGCTTGGGGGCTCTACGGCTCTCATTATATAAGATAGTGTGGGAATATACAAGTCTTTTTTACAAAAAAGTTTGACATAACATTTTGTAAAAGTTAGCTTTATTGCAGGGGGATATGATTTGTTACCAGCCTTTGAAGCGGGTAAATTAGGTGAGCACATCTGCATGGTTCGGCTGTTGAAGCTGGGCGTTTCTTGTGAGCTCGTAAACTTAGACACTATCGACATCGTTGCGTCTGTCGATACTAAAATCATTCGCATCCAAGTCAAGTCCAGCATATTAAAAGGCCACAGACAAAAGCGCAGTCTAGGGTATCAATTTAATACCAGCTATTCCGGCAAGAAACTTCCACTCAACAAAGAGCATTGCGACATTGTTGCGCTTGTCGCTACAAATTGTGAACGGGTTATCTTCATGCCCGTAGAACATTTAAAGGGGCAGACGACTAAACGTCTTCCGCCCCAAAAGTTTGATGATGGTGATTTTTTTGAAAAGGGATCTTTAGAAGCCCGCTCATGGGATAAGTGCTTAACTTTCTTGTTTAGCACATGAGGCGGTTTCGCCTTGACAGCATTCAGATATGTAAAGCTTACAGACAGAGCATTGATAATGACCGTGAACTTCGACAGGCGGAAGGTTACATAAACATCGCGGACATTGATTATTGTCCAGAGCCTTTTGTATTTTTCCCGCATCGCCGAAAAATTCATTCATCTTCTATTTCCCCTGTGCCGTCACACTTTTCACACGTCATCACGCGGCCTACTAATTCGCCCCCGCGCCAAGCCATCGGGTCTGGAACGGCGACTTCATACTCACATTCTCCCTCACCGCCACATTCTGGACAAGTTTTATTTAACAAGGGTCAACTGCGCCTTCTGCTTATAATAATGCTTTTTATAATAAGAGCGGGTCTTGTCCCGATTATTTTTTGTCCAGTTGCGCTTAGAACATAACTTAGAACAGAACATTCGCTTCTGACCCGTGAGCCGCGTTCCGCATTCCTTGCAGTTTTTGCGGCCATTCTTGCGCTTAATTTCGGGGGTAAACTTTACATTTACACCTTCATCAGGCTCGAACTTTATTTCAGGCTCTGGCTGGGCTTCTTCACGAATGTCCTTTAAGTCCTGCTCAACCAGAATAGCAAAAGCAACCACCCGCCGGAGGCTAGGGGGTGCGCTTGCCGGATCAAAATCATCGGATAAAACCGCGATTGAAGTCAAAAGTTTATCTAGATAATTCATTTTTTACTCCCGTGTAAGATTATCTTAGAGTTATCCCATACCATATATAAAAAAATATATCAACCTTTTTTATAGGCTGGGTTTTATGCGAACGCATAAATTAACCATGCTTGCGATAGACATCCCACATAATACGGAGTTGACCGCTTATGGTTCTACCTTCAAGTTTGGCTATTCTTTTTATCTCTTCATACACCTCAATTGGTACAAGAACAGATTTCCATTTTGTGATATCCATATATCTCTCCTTATGTAAAGGAATATATAGGACTATACATTAAAATGCAATAAAAAAAAGGGCCCCGTGCTTAGACGAGGCCCCAGTTCTGGAGGAACGTAATATTTAGCTTAATACATTATTTAAAACTATACAAGTCATTCTGCTTCGCCCCAGTTAGGGCCGATTTCAATGTCACATTTACTGGGGATTTCCAGCGGCACGGCTGTCTCCATAATTTGTGAAATGTTCACAGCATCTTCACGGTCTTTCACAGACATAGCTATCTCATCATGTATTTGCACAAGAGGGATGCGGCCTTGTTCGTATATGTTCACCATTGCCTGCTTTGTCATATCTGCGGCGGATGCTTGGATGAGCCGGTTCAGGGCTTTGTAAGTATATGCCCGCTTTAGTCTGGTGGTTTCGCCGTATTCTTTTACGGCATCTTGGTAAGGCAGAGCCTTGTTCATGGCAAATGTATCGGGCTCCCAGAGGTCAAACCTACATTTGCGTCCTAAGATAGAGCGGACTGAGCCGCTTGCGCCGCGATCATTGAGCCGGTTTTGAACACCCGTCATCAAGCCTTTAACAAACGGGACTCGATCATGATACTGATTAACTAGCGATTTGGCTTCATCAACGGCAATGTCTAACTGGTCGGATAATTTGTTCACGCCCATGCCATACATCATACCTAGATTGATGGTCTTGGCCTGCTTGCGCGGGATGTTAGCCATCTCTGCCACCATTGTATGGAAGTCCATATTTGGGTCATTGCGGTAGGCATCCACAAATTCTTCTACACCCGCCATCTGTATGCCTTTAGCCTTACCATATACATACGCATAGTGAACCAAGATGCGTGGTTCCTGTTGTGAGAAGTCAATTGCGGCCCACTGCTCCCCTTCTTCCGGAAGGAACAGGCTACGGATCATTGGCCCTAATACAGGGTCGCGGGCCGGGATCTGTTGGAGGTTAGGGTTGTTCATGGATATTCGCCCAGAAACCGTGCCGCCATCATCAGACCTGATTTGGTTGATGTGCGAGTGGATACGGCCGTCACTGTGGCAGTGCTTCATTATGGTGTTAATAAATGTCCCGCTGGTCTTGTTGAGGTTACGGGCCTTAACAATTAACTGCGCCAATTCATGTGGGTGGTCGATTAAAAAAGATTTCGTGAAGGACGGCGCATTTTTTTCTGTGCGGGGATAATCAATACTGAGCTTATCAAAAGCTTGAGCTATGGACTTTGCCGCCCAGAGCTCGACATCCATACCGGCAACACGTTTAATTTGCTTCTTTATTTCTTTCTCTTCTTTTAGAAGATGATCTCTAGTGCGCTCAACACGGTCTTGATCCACACGGACGCCGCGCCAAGTCATGTCGATTAGACAGGGCAACAGCTTGAGCTCAAGCTCTGCTATGGGCCAGAGGTCTTCTTTTGTTAGCTGGGTAGATAAGTAACCCCATAGCTGGAGTGTAATCTCTGCGTCATTCTGGGCATACGGTCCAACAAACATGGCGGGCATCTGCCACATATCCGCTTTTGGGTCGAGGCCAAAGGCGCGGGCAGCTTCCTGTAATGTTTTCTCTGTTTTGATTTTACCTAAATGGTCGTAACACAGAGTGTTAAGGCTGTAGCTGAAACGGTTTTCGTCAAGCAGAGCGGCGATTAACATAGTGTCAATAATGCGGCCGTTGATGGTGAAGCCCATCCGGCGTATCCAGCCCGCGTCATATTGAGCATTATGCATAATTTTATCAGCAGGGCACTCAAACACTTTCTTGAGCCACTTATTTACAATGCGCTCGTCTAGATTACCGCCGCCCTTATGCCGAACAGGTATATATCCAGCCCAGTCTTCTACGGCAATGGCGTAGCCTACCACTTCGCCATCACCAGTGGTCCAACCCGGCCCCAATGTTTTGATATTGGGGTCGCGGGTTTCAACATCTATAGCTATTCTTTTTGCATCAAAGATGTCGGGCAGTTCAGCCGGTGGAACCCATTCGCTCTTCGGGGCAAACATCGTCATTTGCAGTGACATTCATATTCTCCATTACAACAGCATATTTTGCGTGATGACTATTCCCGAAGTCGCTAATTACTTCCCAGCCCATAGACTCATAATCTTCAATTTTGTCATGAGGCACATATCTGATAATTCTAATCTTCTCCACCTAAAGCTCCATATCCACAAATGTCAATCCAGCTATCTTCATGTTCTGGTGTAACGATAAGTCTAGCTAACTTTACGGCGATCATGCATTGGTATACTTGCGATACGCTAACATCCTTATTTAAGATTACAGACCACATCTCAGCTATACGCTCATGGTTTTCTTGAGCTTCTCCATAAGCTTGGGCCCGTGGGCCGTTAACTAAGGACTCAGCTTTGGATAATATTTCTGCACGTTTCATTTTCTGCCTCTAAGGTTACCGTTTGTTTTGTTTTCTGTGCCTCATGCCATGCAATTGTCATGGCTATCAGCGCAAAGGAAATATAAGCCCCCACCACTATTTGTAGCGGCAACTTAAAAAACCGAAAAACTAAACCAATTAGCCCCCACAACGCTTTCATATCACATAGCTCCTGTCGTAATTTTCTGGATTAACAATGAATAAGTTGTTCTTTGTCCTAGTTACACCAACGTAGAACACTCTATGTAAGTCGTCAGGGTTTTGGTCAGCCGTTTTGGACGCGGCTGGTGACAGGTCCGTATATAATACCACATTTTCTGCCTCGCCACCCTTAGATCCGTGTATCGTGGACAAATTTATTCGGGGCACGGCGTTAAACTTTTCGCCCCTGCGTAGAAGAGCCGTGATGTACGCACGGTCACCGCTGGGCAATCTATCCATAGCCTCATGCCAAATCATTTCATCAGTAGCTAACAAGCCAAAGTTATCTTGCAATGCTTTCAAGTTAACCATTTCATCATCATCCAACATGGTCAGACGTTTAAACCCACGTTTTATCCGGTCACCCACTGACATAAAGCTATAAATGGATTTAGCTACTGCGCCAGTTACTTCCCGTCCTTTACGCAGTTGCTCCCAGCCATTTACCGCTTCGCTCTGCTTTTCTGAGATGGACCGTGAGCCGCGATAGCTGTAGAGATATCCGCGCCCTTTTAAATCATCAATGGCGTTGCGTAGTAGGTAGCCCGCTTGAGCTAGTATCAGCCAGCTACCTTCAGAGAAATCAATTTGTGTAGTATTATACACACGCTCCACGCGGCCATTATCTTTGCGGGGCAGATAGGATTTAGGCACCCGCATTTTAATTTGTTTAGCTATTTTCTGGGCTATAGGGTGCACGTTAGCCGGTACGCGAAAGGATTGCTCTAGCACCTCATATCCGCCGTTCAGCCCAATAAAGTGTTCTACATCTGCGCCAGCCCAACGGTAGATAGCTTGGTCGTCATCGCCCGCGCAGTAAATACGGTCGGAGTGCTTTTCAATTACGTGAGCCACGTCCCATTGTAACGGTGACAAGTCTTGCGCTTCATCTATAAAGCTAACCGCGAGGCGCGGACAGAAGGCCGCACCCTCCCTGACGAACACATCTAACATATCTGTAAAGTCAAATAGCTGGTTCCGCTGTTTATACTTTTCTAGCGTCCTTGCCACATAAGACAGCGTGGTCCAATCCACATCAGTGTCTGTCTCGTTATACTGGTCTTTAAGTGACACCTTTCTGAGACGGGCAAGGTTGATAATGCCGACAATGGGGTTGTCCTGTTTATTAAAATCAAACACGTCGGCGTCTTCGCTTTGGTTAGATACCTTGAGGTCGATGCCTATATGGTGGCTGATTTCTTTATAATGTTCGGACTGCATAACCTGTTCTTGACGGATACCAGACAGCTTCAGCGCAAAGCTATGTAGAGTTCTAAACCACGGCAGTTGAGCGGGCTCAAGATTAAACCGCTGACACGCACGTTCCACAGCTTCTTTTGAGGCTTGACGTGTGAAGGCAAAGTAGCCGATTAGAGACGGGTCTACCCCTGCCGCTAACGCCTCGTCCACTTTGTTCAGAAGCGCGGTGGTTTTCCCTGTTCCCGGAGGGCCATATATGCGGAAGATTTTAGTTTCCATTTTCTGGCCTGTATGGTTTTTCCCAGTCTTTTGTGTGGTCAACTATAGCCTGTTGTTCATTTACAATTTGATAAACACGCTGACGGCTTAAGTTATATTTTTTAGCGATAGCCTGTAAGGTTCTGTTTTCAATAACATGGTCAACGTAGATAGCGCGGTTCCGATCATAGTTCTTCATCATACAGCTCCTGTATGGTTGACATGAACCGAACAAAGATGGGGGTTTCATCCCCTACCCACGAGCCGACTACATTGAAGTACATGAAGTCGATGGCGTCATCTAAATTCATGCCATCTCTCTCACACAGTATCGCCACGCATTTATCGAAATCATAGACCGCTATTACAGGCTGACCGGCACGTTCTCCTGTCCCCACAAAAGCGTCATTAAAACCGTCTGCTATCATCATCAGAAAGGCACCTCATGTTGGTTGAAGTTAGGTTCGTCTATCTCGACGTTGACGATATCATAGGAAGGTATTTGCCAGACCCGAACTGGTCGGTTCTTTATTTTTATCACCTTACTATCCCCGCCAATATCCCGTAGCCTTTGTGCAATTTTGTGAGACTTATACTCAAAGAAGCGGTTGCGCTTTAAGAAGGACTCAAAGTCTTTGAGCCTGAACAACGTCACGCCGCTATCTTCATCCGTCCACGGTCGCTTCAGCAGTATCTCTTCTTTATCTTGTGCCTGCTGTAGGTGGACACAGAACTCCTGTAAATAATCATAGAACTGGCCGCTGATGCTGGCGTCTTCTGCCACGCTGATAATCGCGCTCTCATTGTCGCGCATTTCTGTCATCAGGGCTGATATACGGTTTTCCCAAATCTGCTTGCTAACAGAGCGCGGCATGAAGCTTAACTGCTCCATACACATCTTCTGGAATTGTGTCTGGTTTTGTAGGGCTTCTGTATCTAGCTCTAACGGCTCCCCGTTCACGTCAATAAACCAGACTGGTGGGATAGAGTCATACTTACGCAAATTGGCTATGGCCGCTCCCTGAACGGCTGCCCCGACACCATGCTTCCGGTTCATGCACAGTTCTTTATTGCAGTATGCGTTGATGGGCGCATCGTTACATTTGTAGGCGTAATCCTTTTTCTCAAGCTGTTTGGCTACAATGGTCACCTCGCTCAATGGCAGAGGGGGCTCTAAATATTTTAAATTGTAAGTCAGTATCTCAGACTCCCAGCTATCTGGGTAAGCCTTGCGTAAATACACACCAATATTAAACAGGGCATTATTTCTTCCGCCCTCAGATATCTTGTCCTTGCCCAGTATTTGCAGGCACGGTGGCCCGTCTTTGAAGCCACCATCAGAAGCTTCTTCTGTTACCTGTAAAGCCTGCACCTGTTCAGGCGTCTGCTTGTATTTTTCATACAGGCCAAAAAACTCTTCTATTGTCGCGCTTGTGCCGTCATCTTTAATGGCATAGCGCAGACCGTCTTCTGCGTCATAATATGGCAGGTTTAGGAAGTTGCCGACATCGTTTCGGTCAAGGTGCAGTTTGACCTGCTTCGGGAAGATCTCACTACCGCCATACCCCAGAGCCGCAGACACTTCCTGTAGTACAGTCTGCATCTCTTTCGCTTCAATCCAATCAGTGGTAAATAAGAAGCAGTGCGCTCCGCCAGATTTGGAGCGGCAAACAACTAGAGGCAGTTTTAAATTGCGGATTTTTTCTATTAATACTTTGTGGTCGAGCGGATACTGGTCAACGTCAATGCACCCCCAGACGCATTTATTATCCTCATTGATCGGGATGATACCAATAGCTTGACCCTTACCAGACAGGTGACCTTCCCACAGTTCCGTGGTCCGCGGTTCGCGCACGATGGCGGCCCGTCCGGTGTTCTTACCATTCTGGTTTTGTTTTTCTATTTTATATGTGCCATACGCCAGCTGTAAGCCGTTAAATATGGTCGAAAATTGTTCAATAGACATGATGCCCCCAAAAGCAAGGAAGGAGCGGTGAAGTAGCATACTACCCCACCGCCCCAACTATTTAGAATGGAATGTCGTCATTCGGCACATTGCCGCCGCCACTCTCATCCTGATGCTTCACAACCACATCACCTGACGTGATGCTTTCAGCGAACTCTTTCGCCCGCTGGTAGGTTGCCATGTCTTCTACAGGGCCTACACGGCTCATTTCCCAACCATGCCAGCTACCCTTACTATTTTCCTCAAGCACAGTCTTGAGTAAGTAAACGTGGCTAAAACGTGGCGGGGTGAACGGCCCGTTCTTACCCTGCATAGTTAAAGATGAAATCATGCTGTTCCACTTACGTGACTTTTTAAGTTGAGTTGATTTCATAGCCAGAAGAGCAGTCTCAGCGGCCCCATCATCGTGAAGCACGATAACAAAGTGCTGATGCGTCTCTTCAATGTAATGACCAGAACCGTCCTGAACATATTCTTTCTGATCTTCAGAAGAGCGTTCAGTTTTTGGCATGGCCTCACCCGGAGCGTAAATAGCCACAGGAGCACCCGTGCCTTCGCCCAGAGGAGCCCATTGTATGAACCTGCGCTGGTAGGCTACCGGAATAACTTTTACGCCATCCTTGCCCTTTATAACCTGCCCAGTGACAGTGTTATAAATGTCGCCCTTACGCGCATCCTCAAGGGTGTCGAGTTCCTTACTCATGCCGCCCAAAATCTTGAGGAACGGCAGGGCAAGGTCATCTTGACCCATATTGTTAACACCAGATCCCGCATCTGCTTCAAACATAGAAGGGTCGAACGGGATTACTTCAGCAGATTTTTTGGTTTCTGCAACCTCAGTTTTCTTTTCAGCCATTTTATTTACTCCTCTTAACAACGGCTCGTTGACCAACATAGGCTCCGAATAACTCCATTGGGAAGTCGTCACCATTTTCAACACGTTCCTTGACAAAGGCACGAAGCGTCTGCGGATGGATTTCCTCCTTCTGCTCTGCAAGGTAGCCTTCTTTTTCGGCAAAGGCTTTGAAGGCCGACGCTTTGTCGTCTTCGCCCCTGCCAAATTGACACGCAACGGTATTTTTAATGATGTCATCGTATCCCTGCTCTCTTAGCCATTCGTAGGCCGCTGGCCGATTATCGACGAGGATGGATGCCCCGTAGGTTGGTTTGACGGTGACCTCAGAGCCATCGTCAAGTTTCATGCTAGACAGACCAATCTCTGCAAGCATGGTTGGCAGTTCCTCATCCGTGAGTTTGAGCAAAGATTTCTTTTCGTCCTTAAGCTTCTGCTCAAGGGCGGCTACTTCTTTCTCTTTGTCACGGATTGCTCTTGCCACTCCGGCAACTGTGGTTAAGTCGCCTTGGTTCAGTTTTTCAACTGAAGAAGCTAAATTCTGTTCGAAGTCAGCTTCCATTTGGTCAAATATATCGCTCATGGCGTTTCTCCTGTTTTAAAGACTCCGTTAGGGCCTTGACATAACCCTATATATGCTTATATACTCTCAATGTCAAGGAGAAATGTTATGCGGGATTATATTTTTAAAACAAAGCCTTTTAAACACCAGCAGAAAGCTTGGGAAGACTCGTGGGCCGCGGACTATTATGCGCTGTTCATGGAGATGGGTACGGGCAAATCTAAGGTGGCTATTGATACAATTGGCGCATTATATAAAGCCAAGAAAGTAACAGCGGCATTAATCCTAGCCCCTAAAGGTGTGTATGACAACTGGGTAAAGGGAGAAATTCCAACTCACTTACCAGATGATATTGAACGGACTGTTGTGCGCTGGTCACCCTCTAACGCTAAAAAGTTTCAGGAAGAAATGAAAGAGCTGGTATATGACAAGTTCGAGGGCTTGAAGGTGTTTGTCATGAACATTGAAGCGCTGTCCACGCCACGCGGCACAAAAGCCGCTTATATGTTTCTTACTAAAAACCCTGCTAATATTATGGTGGTTGATGAAAGCACCACTATTAAGAATAGGAAAGCTACGCGCACTAAGAACGTGATGATCTTAGCTAAAGACGCTAAATATAAACGCATACTTACCGGCTCCCCCGTAACTAAAAGCCCAATGGATTTATACAGCCAGTGCTTTTTTCTGGACGAGAGAGCTCTGGGTTTTAATAGTTACTATGCCTTTCAAAATAGGTACGCCCTTGTTCAAAAACGGAAGATGGGGACTAGAGCGTTTCAGGAAATTGTCGGCTACAGACGGCTAGATGAATTAAATGTCAAGCTTGACAAGTTCAGTAATCGTATTCTGAAAGAAGAATGTTTGGACCTGCCGGATAAAATGTATATACGGCGGGACGTTGCGCTCACGGACGAGCAGAAAAAAATGTATATACAAATGAAAAAGCTGGCGCTTGCCCAATTAGAAAACGGGGAATTAGCTACCACTGCCAGCGTATTGACGCAAATAATGCGTCTTCAGCAAATTTGTTGCGGCTTTCTTCAACCAGATGACGGGGAAATCCAGACTTTGGATAATAACCGGATGAAGGAACTACTGGAGATAACCGACGAGCTTCAGGGAAAGGCTATCATTTGGGCGTCATATACTCATGACATCCAACAGATATCTGATGCCCTGCGCGACCGCTTTGGGCCCGATGCGGTCGCAACTTATTATGGGGCTACGCCTCAAGATGAACGGCAGGAAATAGTAAACCGCTTTCAAGATAAAGAAAGCCCGTTACGGTTTTTTGTCGGTCAGCCACGGACAGGGGGCTACGGGATCACCCTGACCGCGGCTAACACGGTGATATATTACTCTAATAGTTATGATTTGGAAATACGTTTGCAGTCAGAAGATAGAGCGCATCGTATCGGGCAGGCTAACAAGGTGACATATATTGACCTAGTATCCCCCGACACGATTGATGAGAAAATACTCAAAGCCTTACGCGGTAAGATTGACCTTGCCGGTAAGGTGTTAGGGGAAGAGGTTAAGGACTGGTTAGTTTAGTCGTATAAACTAGCTATACCCATCATGTCCGCAAATGATTTACCGGTTTTTGCTATCTGGTCATAGATAGAAGGCTGTTGTCTGGTGCTAGTTATGCCACCTCTTGATGCCGATGTATAAGTATTACCCTTCTTAGCTAGGTTCCCTTGATACGTGGTTTCGCCGGGTAAGTTTCCAAAAACATTAGTAAACGTATCTAGAAACGCGGTTGAAGTTGGGTTATTTAAACCTGTTTGAGTAGGCTGGTAGTTATTCATGCCTTGTGTCAAAGCAGACATGATACCGCTGCTGGTTATAGGTGAGCTGTTGAACGATACCCGGCCATTTCCGCTAAATAAGTCAGTAGGCGCTGTATATTCAAACCCAATACTACCGCTTCCAACATTTGGGGTAAGTGTCCCGCCCTGCCCAAACGGGTTTTCGAGGCCAAAATTAACGCCGCTCCCCTGATTAACATTAGGGGTAGAATAACCGCCACCTTTTGTGGGCTCGTTTAAACCTAATGTTGGGATGTCGTAAGCTGGGATGTCGTAAGACGGCTTGTTTACATCGCCAAATGCTTCGCCCAATCGCCCTGAAATATCTGTTGTGGGGCGGTCCATAAAACCAGCAGAAGAAGATAGGTCCCCCAAGCTAGGGCCGTCAGCCGCGCCCTGTCTACCCTGAAACCCAGAGTCCAATATAGCTTGCGACACTCTCCCTTGGATGCTGTCCGCCAGCGCATCTTTACGGGCTTGGTCTGCGTTAAAAGAGCCGCCCATCCTGCCTCTAGGGTCCATAACGTCCGCACGGCCCATTCCGCTACCGCCGCCCGGTGAGCGGTCATTCCTGTCGTCATAGCTGGGTTTGCTGGTACCGCCGCCACCGCCACCGCCGCCGCCACCGCCGCCGCCACCGCCGCCGCCGTCGCCGCCGTCGCCGCCGAAGCAGTAGAACTTGCTTTCAAAACTCCCGTCATCGAAGCTTTGGTCTAAGCCATCTGACCATCTCTTTTTATACAGCACAGCAATATCTCCTTACTTCTAATTCTGACTGTACGCCAGTAGCATAGCCAAGCCTCTTACCTTGAGCTTGACGAATAAAGTTAGCACCATCAAATTGATAGGTTTCAATGTAGCGCTTCGTCAGAACCTTTTGTGCAAATCTACTTAGTTTGAGTGCGTTCTTGTACGGCGCTATGAAATCTATCACATACAGCATACCATCATCTGGCCCGTTGCTCCAGATGTCCGCTGGTAATTTTTTCGAACCGTCCTTATACCCCTCTTCTACCTCTTTAGGCAAAAAAGCGTAGGAGAAAAGGCCCGCGGGCCGCGTTTCGTCATACATGACCAGCATCTTTTTGTTTTCCAAAGCTGGAATAACTAGACGCTTCATATCTTCGATGTACCATTTGCGGTGCATCTCCGATTCCATCATCAATTTCAAAACGTCGTGTATCATAAATCAACCCATAAGGCTTCCAATGCCCTGTTGACGGATCATGCTAGAAGCTATGTCGTTAGGGAACATAGCGGCGTAACCCGCCCGGTTCACCGGACCAGTTTGAGGCGCGGGAGGCGCGGGCCGCGGTGCGGGAGGAGGGGATACCGACGCAAGAGCGGTTGTGGGAGGAGGTGCCGCTGGTTGCGCCGGAATTAGTTGTGACGTTTGCTGTGGCTGTTCTGGCGGTAGCTCTGTTTCGAGTATCTCGTCCCCAGTTTCGCGGAGCATGAATGGAACGGCGCGTCTAACTGGACGGAAGCCTAAGTCAATTAAAGTGTCACCAATTACTTTGCCGATCTGTAGCCTTTCGCGCTCAGACCGCGGCTTACGCATCATCTTAGCCAAAAGCTCTGGGTTTTTCATTAGCTCAGACATAACATCCATCTTCATGGATTCTGGTACATCTTCGAAGATTTGACGCATCATACGCGAACCTGCGGAACGAGCAATTAGAGACTGTGTGTCCCCCGTTACGCCAGCTATCTTGCCACCAAGCGCAGAACCGGTGATACGTAAGTAAAAGTCAAGCATAGGCCCAGCATCTTTTGCAATCTCAGCAAGGCTACCGTCTACATCTGCCACCTCAATCCGGACCATCTCGGTTAAGACTTTTTTGATCTGGTTGATTTCAGTTTCCGTTGCTAGGTTTTTACCCAGCATATAATCTGCCAGCGACATACGTGTATTTACGTTTTTCATCTGGCTAAACAGTTCATCATACATAGCACGGGGGCTAAAGCTACGGCCAGTTCCGCCAGCCGCGGTCATAGCAGACTCAAGTAGCGTAGCCTTGAACCCGTCTCTAGCACTTTGACGCATACCCTCTGGGGCGTTTTCTGTAAGCTTTAAAATATTGTTTAGAGATTTCAACGGAACCTTGCCGTTAATAGCCTGCCTCACAACCAAAGTGGGGTTATCGACATTGTTTGGCAGCAAATTCTGGAAGTTAACTTCATCCTTCAACTGAGTTGCGCGGCGTTTATTATCTAACCGGGTATCACTCAGTAAAACTTGGGCAGTAGAGGCGTTCTCAAGGTCAGCTTTAAGCGCAGGAAAACCATCCGGCCCAAGAAGAGCTTCATTATCTTGAATCCATTTATTCAAAGCGCGGAAATCTATCTCACGGGTGATTTCACCTGTCTCTGGGTTGCGGACTTCTTTAAAAGAGGCGGCTCTGGCATTGCGTAACAAGCTTTCAATCGTGCCATTGATTGTTTTAGCGGTTTGTTCTGCGCCTTCTAGACCTTGCGTTTGAGCGAAGTCAATTACGCCCTGAAGTTGCTGTATTCTGAGCGCGGTTGGCTCACTGCCGCCTTGAAATAATCGTTGCGCTAACAATTCTGGCGCTAACCTTTCCGCTCCAGTCTTCGTGGTAGACAGAATATCCCCAGCAAAAGCACGGGTAAAGGTGTCATTAAGTGACCGGGAGTATGCACGAGCTATGTCGTAAGCTACGTCATCCCCTTGCCGGATGCTTTCTAGATCGTTAAGCAGGGAGTCCGCAAAAGAGAACGCGATACGGGCGGCATTCGTATTGCCTTGCGCCTGCATTTGGCGGCCAAGATTTAAAGCCACAGAACGCATATCCTGTATCTCTGACATCATAATTCCACCGGTTGCGGGGGTTTCGGCCGTCGCCGCGGCGGGCTTTTGAATTGGGTTTTCTAAATCGTCCGCTCTGGCTCTAAGTAAAGCAGCCTCCTGCCGCACCTGCTCCGCCATATCCGCAAACTGCTGGCCGCTGGCCGGGTCTTGGCGATAAATTGCTTCGTTTTGAACAGCAACCTGATCATTAGTATCTGCCATTTTACGCAAGGCGTCTGGGTCCATCATGTCCTGTTCTGGAAGAACTTGACGGCCCTCAGTAGAACGTGTCTTGGCGTCTCTAGCTAACCGTTGATTAAAGGAATCTAAAGCGCTCTGATTTATATTTGGAATAAGCTCATCTACCCGGCTAACCGCTTCGGGAGCAGCTTTCGGGCCAACTGGTATAATTTCTGCTTGCGCGTCTAGTAGGTTTGCATAGTCCTTACTGCGCTTACTAGAAAACTTACCCCGGTTTCTGGACGCTTCTTCCCTCAACCGCTTTATCTGCTGATCAGCGGGCAAATCTGACATTTGAGACATTAAGTTACTAAACTTGTCCTCAAAAGCTGTCCCGGTGATTTTAGAAAAAGCCGTATCTACTTTCCGCCTAGCTGGAGAAGTGGTAGCTGTGGAGGGGGCGGCAGTAGCCGTCATCCCTAATTCAGTCAGCTTGCGGTCAACGAAAGAAGCTAGGGGCCGCAAATCGTTGTTTATGATTGCCGCTGCTTCTGGCGTTTTTGGCATAATAGATTGCCAAGTTGTTATAAAGTTAGGAGCGTCCAGAGCGTTTCCTTCTGCATCTACAAACTCTGTTATCTCCCTGTCCGGAATATCCTTCCAGAGCTTGCGTTCTTGTCTACGGGCAAGCTCAAGTTGGTTTTGAACTGTATCGTATAACCTTTGAGACAACAATGCGTTCTTCTCCGGGGCTTCGCCTTGCACCCGGCTAAACGCAGAAAGCACGTTGTCGGTGGCCTGCTGTAATCTAGCTGTTTGACCAGCAACAAAAGCGTCTTGGGCCAGCCCTGCCGCCAGTTTAATAGCTTCTGGATTGCCGGAACCTTCCGGGCCGCGAGATGTCATTATGATACTTGAGATTACGTTACGCAGAGCGTCGGCCGCTCTTTTGTTCTGTAGCTTTCGCTCACGGCCTAATCCGGGGCTACTTGTAGAAAGCGCCATTTCAATAGCCATCAACGCGGGGCTTTCTGATTTCATACCCGCAGTTAGCTTAATGGGCTGACCAGCTTCATCAAAAAGCTCTTTAGTTAAATCTTCTGAAGCCAAGCGCTCTATAATTGTATCAACATCTTCCCCTTGCGATTCGAGAATATCCATAATCCGCTGTACGCCTGCGGCCTGTCGAGATGTTTTTAATACGCTTAAACCTTCTTTTAGGCCGCCGCTTTTAAACTTAGACAGGGCCTCTCCCAAAACGCTTTTAATAACAGGCGCTTTTTCTATTAGCGTAGAGCCTACTATGCCGGGAGCAAAACCAAAACCAACTTCCATTGCAAGACGTGTTCCGCCCTGACCCGGATAAGCGGTTTCAGCCGTATAAGCCCCAGCCGCGGACCCCGCCCCTGCAAGAAGTTCTGTAGCACCAGTAGGAATTGGGTACTTACGAGCGGTTTCGCCAGTACGGCCCAAAAGGCGCTCTATGGCAGAAATAAACCGCGTAGAACCCGGAGTGGTGCCTTTCTGTGCGCCAGCCGGGGCTTTTAGGTATGGGACAAAAACGCCGTCCTGCATACGCACCCCGTATTTAGATGGTCCCAAACCACCTATAGCCTGTTTTACACCGGGAGTTGCCAGCGCTTCCGCTGTAAGCGGACCCGGCTGTTTAGCTAGGTTCATTACATTGTCTAGGTATTGTGTGGCCCCAAAAGAAACAGTTTTTGGGATTACATACGGTAACGGCAACCAGCCCACCGCGCCACCGGCGGTTTTACCGGCTTCATAAGCGGCTCTTGTTCCCGGAGTTACCGCCTTTTCTTTTCCTAAGAATAAGTCAGTCGCCGCTTCCCCTGCCTCATAACCAGTAAGCGCCCCGATTACACCGGTTACCAGAGGCGTCCCAAATTTCAGCGCTATCGTAGGAGGGGTTACGGGGGGAACACCTGACACGGCAGCGGCACCAAGTTTTGCACCGGCATAAAAACCGGCCAAGCTAGAAGCAGAAGGACCAACTTCACGCTTCAGTCCACCAAAAAACGTGCCCTCTTCAAAAGGCAGACCTTCCTCGTCCCGCGCAAAGATGTTAATTAGCTCAACATCCGACATAGGCTGTTCGTATTTAAGGCCCTGACCAGCCAACGCCTTATAGAGCGGGTGCTCCATGAAGGTGTCCGGGTTTTTTAGCGCACTATAACCCCCGGATAAAATATTAGGCTCCGCAGTAGCGAACTCATCAACAAGCGTTTTTGCCAGAAAAGCGTCAGGCCCTTCTGGAGCATCATTAAAAGCCTCGTAAAAGTCATCTATCTGACTTTTGGTCAACCTAACCGGCTCAGATTTAATAATTGGCTCTGCCATGCGTTATTTCCCAAATATCATCTTACGAGCCGCGGAGGTATTGTCGCTATCAAACCCCTGCTGTTTTGCATTGTAAGCGTTTAAGAAAACGCCATAACCGTCTTTTAGCTGGTTCATCTGCATGATATACGTTTTGGCGTCTTTATACTCTTTACTATCTAAGGGAAGCGAATCCAGCTTATTCTGCAATACGGCGGTCGCATTATCAATCATGCCAACAATTTTATTGATTTTATCCGCGGAAGCTTCTGGCCCTGTGAAAAGCGCTGTCGGCGACGGGGTAAGCTCTTGAAGAAGTTTAGCTTGGAAAACGCTCTCCCGAAGTTCTGCTGACTTTTGAAAAACCTGCAAGAAGTTCTGGTTTAAAGTTTTTGCCGCATTGATCGCTGACTTTTCCGGTTTATACGGTGCAGAAGCCGTCACAAATTCAAACAAATTATTTATTAGGTTTTTACCGGCAGCTATTGAACCAAAAGCCGTCATAGGTTCAGTAAGCCCTTTAGTTACCTGATTTTCAAAGCTTGCTTGTGCAGGAGACTGAGCTACAGTCTCGTCCGATTTCCTACCTTCAAACTTGATGTTAGGGATGGTAAGACCATTATCTTGACGCATCTGAATAGAGCTTAGTAGTTCGTTAGATAGCGGGTTGCCCGGTACAATAACAAAATCTTTCTTCTCTTCGCTCCACGCAGTCTTAGGCGCGTTGTAGTAAGCAATGGCTTGGTTCATTTCTAGAGTTTCATCCTTGTCCAAGGTGCCCGCAGCATACTTAGCTAGCCGCTCTGTATCAGAAAGGAGGGTCGTGATCCGCGCATTGGTGTTCGAGCCCAGCCGTGTAAGTCTCGCCGCCGCCTCTTCAAGAGCCAGTTTGCTGTTCTTGTAGCCTTTTTCAAACTCATTCATGTCGGCTTCCATAGCCAGAGCCTGTTCTTGCAGATCAATCTTGCGCTGACCTTGTGCTCGATCAACCTCGGCCTTAATTGTATCGAGTTTGAGGCGGCGCTCATCTAGCTCTCTATCCAGACCGGACAGCTTTTCTTTCAGAGCGTTGTTTGTGTTGTTAAGCTCTGTTGCCTGCTCATGGGCCTTGTCCATCTTGGCAAGGTCATACTCGTTAGCTACGCCCATCTTACCCAAGTCAATGTTCGCTTGGATTTCCATGTTTTCTTTCTTGAGCTTGTCGGCCAAGACAATATCCGCGGTGCTACCAGACTGCTCAAGCTTCTCAATAGCTACCCGATTTTCTTGCTGGACACCTTCCAAAGCTACCCGACCGGCCTGCTTCTGAGTTTCCAGATCAGAGGCCCCTTGTTGTTTTAAGGTTTCTATAGCCCTCTGACGCGCAGTGTCTAGTTTAGACCCTAGTTCAAGTTTAGCTAAATCTTGAGCCCCAATTAGCTCTTGTTTTTTCAATTCTGATGCGGCTTTCGCTTCCGCCGCCAAACCAGTTTCTGCGGCACCAAGAGCAGACAGCTTGAGCTGCTGCCGCTGTGCTTTAGCCGCGGCCTCTTTATCTAGCTGTGCTTGTGCACGAGCACCAATAGTCTGGGGAAGTTGCGTGGTCCGTGCGGCGTAGGCCAAGCGCTCTGCTGGGCTCATGCCACGGCGCTCTCCTTCCATTGGCGCAGCAAACGTCAACGCGGTGTTGGCGATATCAAACAGCATTTGCGCTTGAGTTAGGTTTTTCTGCTTTTCAAGATCAGCGGTAGGGTCGCCAAGGATGCTGGTATAAAGACCCTCTCTCTGCTTATATAGCTCACCTAGACGGCCAGCTTGAGCAAACGGGTCCCCACCTTCCTGCATCATTTTGACTGGCTGGTTGTCTCCGCGGCGGACCAGCCCGCCCTTGTTAAAATTTACAGGGGGCGGCCCCTCCATAGGCATGGGCGCAGGTTCTGGTTGTGGTATGGTAGACATAATGCCCCCGGCCATATCCCCTTCAACGGGCTCGGCCATTTCGGCTTGAGCCAGCTCACCAATACCTTGATCAACGGCGTTCAGCATCATAACAGGCTGAATTAAGGCCAGAACGGACTCAGGTGTTTGGGCCGCGTCCTCTGGGCCAACTACCGCGGCTAACTCATCATAACGGGCTTCTATAGAGGCTTCATCTCCACGAATGGAGTTCATCATACCCTCAAAGTCTTCCGCAGAGTCGATGGTCTGTAATCCTTCACTCGCGGTGGCTAGCATCTGCTGAACCACATCAGGGTTAGCCACTTGACCAGCTTGTTCCAAAGCAGAATCCACCATAGGGGCTTGCGCCGCACCAGCGGCGGCTATTGCCGGAGCGGCTTGGGCAACTCCACCATTGGCAAACATCTGCCGTTGTAAGACGTTTCTATTCATCATCCGAATAACCCCGCTTTCTGTGCGCCTGCCGCCGCGGACAAGCCTGATATACCTAAACCTAGAAATTGTTGAGCTGGCGAAACATTAGGAGAAGTCGAGGAAGCAATTGTTTGCTGTGAAGACGGTATCCCCTTATAAATGTCTGACAAGAAGCTGTAGCGCTGATAGGGCTCATACAATTGAGCCAAGTCGCTCTGGCGTTTTGCCTCAAGCTCGGCCTGCTGTTGTGACTGCTGGCGCTGTCCCATGTCAAATATATAGGACGCTTCTTTTTGTCCCAGACCTTGCCCCAATTCTGCCATAGTACCATACGAGGCGGCAGCTTTGCGTTGAGCGTCTTGAGCCTGTAAATATGCCTGCGCTTCCGCCTGTGCCAATGCCTGCGCCCTGTTTCTACCGATTTCTGCGCGTTGTATTGCGTCCCGGCCACCGCCAAAAGCGCCCGCGCCAACCGCGCTAGCGCCTGCACCGGGGGTCTGCATATCAAAAGAACGGTTTATTTCATCACGAACAGCTTGCTGATAAGGGTTCATGTATTGACCAATGTTAGATGGGTCTAAAGCGGCACCGGCCTTCTGCAAGTAGGGCAAATATGACCCCAACCCCTGCCCAGCATAATCCAAAGCGGCCTTCTGTAGCCCAGACATTTCCGCTATCTGCTGAATTGGCAGAGTTATATCTTGGGCAATTAAGTCTTTAGCGTCGGCTAATAGTCCTAGTCGATAGGCTTCTACCGCGGGATCTTCGCGGATAATTTGAATTTCGGTATTGGTAGCCATTATGCCATCGCCTTTCCACGAGCTTCAAGACCGCGCATCATGTCGTACATACGATTTATGCCGACTTGATTATTACCGTTGCCTAAACCCCGTACAGCATCCGTGGTCATCACAAACTCACCCGGCATTAACATGGCGCGAACGCTGTCTTTTCCCGGAAGGCCCTCATTAGGCATGATGCCACCTACCCGACGTGGGAAGACGCTACCACCATCAGCGTATAACGGAATAGGAATAACTCTGTTATACCCATATTGGGTGTCTACCACGTAGTCGCCTTGCGAACCGCGGATCACGGGGCCGCTAGTGCTCCCGCTTGGACGATAGAACTCCTCATTCTCACGGAACACGTCCATGCCGCTTGGCCCAGCTATTTCATCAATGTCTGGCTGGTCGTCGGGTTCAGGCTTGTCAAAGAAGCCGCCTGCTAGAGCCGCCCCGCCTGCTAACGCGGCGCCCGGAGCAAAGGTACGCATAAAGCCGGGGGCAGAGCTTTCTGCAAGAGCAGTAGCATCAGCTACCGACATTCCGGGGTTAGCCTCGAAAATTTCAGAAGCACTTTGCCCACTAGGGAAGAACATATCTTTAGTGCTCTCAAGGAAGCCCTTTCCTCCGGGGGTTACTGCATCTTTTGCGCTCTCAAAGAAGCCGGGGGCTTCTCTAAACACCGGTCTGCGTGAGCCTCCTGCGCTATCCCCTAAGAAGCGCCCTGCCTCTGACCCTGTTTCTACCGGGGCACCTGTTTGCAAAGTGGTGCTGGCGTCGGTCATAGTCCCCTGATCCAGACCCGCATACTTGCCGGTTGGGTCTAAGGTATCTACAGGGGCAACATCTGCGGTAGTTACCGTATCCGGCTGGAACCCACCAGTGATGGTATCAAAGCCCTTGCCGCTAATTACGTCAGAAATGCCGCTACCAGTTTGAGATAACCTAGCCATTGGGTTAGCCAGCTCAGACTGGATGTTTTTCATAAAGCCGCCCTTGCCTAATCCGGAAAAGCCTTTAAACAGAGCACCTGTACCACCAGCTATCAAAGCGCTCTTAAAGGCGTCCTTCAAGCTACCGCCCTGAATAAGAGTACCAATACCTGAACCTAAAGCGGCACCATAAATTGCGCCTAGTGGGGTGAAGGCAAGAGCTATAGGAAGAATAGTCGGAGCTACCTTCTTCAGCACTTTACCCACGCTACTAACAGCTTTTTTAACGCCTTTAGCTACGCCAGATACCGCCCGTTTAATGCCCCTAAAAATCTTCTTCAAAAAGAACTCAGGCATCCCTGTTTCAGGGTTGATTGAGTTTGCCCCCGAACCAACCACATACCGCTCTGGGTCGTCTATGCCCAAATCACGTAGGTGATTAAAGATGGACTCTTTTAATCTAGGGTTTTGGTCTATGAGTGCTTTAGGTACAATAAGCTCACCTGTTTCCACGTGAGCTACCGTGTCATCACCATAGCGTCCGTAAGAGGCCATGCGGCGCGCAACTGGCTCAAAGTTAGCAATACCAGAAGAACCAAATTCCTGTTCCGCCTCTTCTCTTTCAAGGGCTTCAATCTCGTGGTCTTCCATGTAAAAGTCAGCAATTCCTCCGGAGGGGATGCTGAACTCTTCCTTTTTTGCGGCGGCTGTAGACATTTTAAATACCCATCTTTTCCTTTACACTCGTAATATACAATGTTTTTTACCGTTCGTCCATTAAGTCACTATCTTTACGGTGCCATTATCATTATATAAAGAGCCCGTTTCTAAATTTGTTGGAGAGGTGGGCAAATCAGTAAGAGTTATTTTTGTACCACGCATCTCTCCGGGGTTGCGCTCCTGTTCAATGAAGACCTGTAAAGACCTAACTAAATCAGTCATATAAGACTGAGAATATTCCTGAGTGGGCTCCGGAAGTCTTGGTGGGGCTACCTGATTACTAGACATTATCGCCTACCATCTTCTCTTGCATCTACTCTAGGGCTACCCAATTTCCACTTAGATCCTAATGCATCCGATTCTACACGAATTGCAAAAGAACGTCCACGAACTCTTAAATCTAATTCATTCGTATATTTTTCTACAGGAGTAGATTGTGTCCTAGCTACTGCCCCGCTGTCGGTGTTATCAAAACTAGCGCCCGGATAGTTTCTAGCCTTTAAGGTAAAGGTGGCCTGCGGAGAACTGGTACTGCCAGACCCCTCAAACGTAATATCCGGGATTAAGCGCTTGATATATGTGAACTTATCCCCATCCCCAATATCAATGGGTGAGGACTCAATAAACGAGTCCATAGTTGCCCCGTCATCATCATACCCAAACTCGTGATTATAAATATACCCAGAGCTAGCCGCCACCGGGAAGGTCCGTGTGCCGCGGTCCAACCACGCTGTTCTTTCAATCGTGCCAAAATACCATACTTTTTCGAGGTAATTATATGTTACATACCGGTCGTTTTCCGTCGCATTAGCCGACGGATAGAACCATATCACTTCGCTAAACTCAGAATTTACCCCGCAAACTACTTTATCGCGTTGCTCTAAGTTAAAATCTAAAAACACTTTATCCTTAACGGTGCAGGGTAGGGTCTGTGTACGCCCGTCATATATGTAGAACGTATCTATACCCATCCAGAAAACAAAGTCCTCTGTGGATAACGCCGCATTAGGGCTCATAATAGTTATGTTAGATGAGAGCTGCTGAAGACCAAACGTAAAGGGCGGCCCGATAAAACGCATCGAAGTCAGCGCTGTGTCAGTCCAAATTAGGATTTCACGCTTTGTCTCTACCGCTTGAACAAACGTGGACCCCGCCCCTAAACGCAAAGTCCCGGCGGTATTTGTGGCAGTTGGGAACCACTGTAGAGCGTCTTCCTGATTAGAAAACCGGATTAATAGGGGGTCCTGCAAGCCGTTGCCGTCCACCGCAGTGGCGCTAGTGTTAACGTCATCTGCACCAAATGCGATTACGTGCCTGTCTCTATCAGAAACTAAAACCTGCTTACAGCTTGTAGGGACACTGGTTTTTGTCCCAGAGCGGGTGTTTAGGTTAACCGCTCTCGCATTTAAGGTGGTGGTCTTATCCCAGTAATAGATGCCCGCGTCCCGCGGATTGATAAGCAGGTCTTCCCCAAAATTGTCGTGCGACCAGAGCCTAATCTGGCTGGTTACAGATACCCCGCCTGCCGCCGCATCGCCCCATCCAGTAAAGTCTGATGCTGGGTCAGAGTTACCTACGGCAAGATACACGGTTGTGCCATCTGTATGCGAAGCCGCGGTTGTGCCTGAATGCCCTCTTGTGCACCCTGTCAAAGTGTTTGTGGACACGGCCCCGACAAGGATAAGCTCACTATCTATTAGGATAACGTCGCTAGCTGAAATACCACTGGCGCTAGTGACGGTGATATCTGTGTCAATAGGGGTTAAGGTGCCCCCTTCGTTTAGGGTGGTCTGCAAAGCGGTCGTAGTTGTGCCGCCCCATAAACCAGAGCCCCAACCTGTTCCGCCAACGCCGCTATCCAAACCCACATTTAGCTGATAGTTTGCTATTGTAGGGTGGCTAAGTGTTGCTACAGTCAGGGTTAAGTCATTGGCTGGAGTTGTTCCACCTAAATTGTCACCGTCAATGGTTATAGTATCGCTGATCGCGTATCCCGAACCAATAGCTCCAACACTTGACACAGTGTAGTTCCCTGAACCGTCTCTTACTACAGTAAAGGTAGCCCCTGTACCGGAGCCGCTGGTGCTATCTTGCGGCACGTTAGTATATGCAACGGAAACCAGAGCGGTGATTGTCAAAACTAAATCGTTTGCCGGGGTGCTACCGCCTACGCTTGTCCCCGCTATGGTAATAGTGTCACTGACCGTGTAGCCCGACCCGATAGCCGTCGCTACGGCGGTGTAACCCCCAAGACCGTCTGTAACTACGGTAAACTCGGCACCGGTTCCGGAACCGCTTGTACTCGTCTGAGTTACGCCAGTGTAAGTAGCTTGCCCGATAGATGAGCCAGAAAGCTGAGTTACGGTTAGAACTAAATCGTTTGCGGGGGTTGCGCCACCTATGCTTGTCCCCGCTATGGTAATAGTGTCACTTACAGCATAACCCGAACCCACCGTAGTGATAACCGCGCTGTATCCCCCATCGCCGTCAGTAGTGATACTAAACTGAGCGCCGGTACCAGAACCGCTTGTGCTGGTTTGGGTAACGCCGGTATGGGTCGTAGAACCAACAGAAGAACCCGCTAAAGCCGTTATGGTCAGGGTCAAGTCGTTGGTGCCTTGTGCGCCACCAATATTCTGACCTTCTATTAGAATAGTGTCGCCAACAGCGTAGCCAGAACCAACAGTAGTTACGCTAACGGAATACCCCCCAGCCCCGTCTGTGACTACGGTAAACTCTGCGCTTGTGCCAGAACCACTTGTACTCGTCTGCACTATGCCTGTGTGCGTAGCGGTTCCGGCGCTAACCCCGGAAAGAGTAAAGTTTCCTACCCCAGTGCTGCTGGGAACCGTAAAAAATAAAAGCCCTACCCCCGTGCCACTTGTTCCAACGGTTACCGTATCAACGCCTGAAGCACCCACCGCTGTTCCAGAAACCGTTACGGTGCCTACGCCATTACCGCCATTACCGGTATCACTCGCAGTAGATGTAACACTAACTGTGATTTCGTAAGTGTCCGCATCTACAATTCTAGTAATCTGGTGTTCAGCGTTTAATATCGCCGCTGTTACCGCACCACCCAAACTTTCTGCCCCAGAGAAGGTAACAAAGTCATTCTGTTGAGCGCCGTGGTCGGGGTCTGTAACTGTCACAATGTTGCTGAATGGGGAAGAAGTAACCGCCGCAAAAGTAACTTCCCCTAAAGCGGTTGTGTTGCGGACAGGCGTAATGTCGCTGACCGCTGTGCCCTCTTCTATGTAGTATTTTAAATGAGTGCCTATCCCTAAATAATCAGAGCCGTCCAGAGCGATCCAATTGTGCAGAGCACGGGCCGATCCTAAATATGCCGCTCCCGTATATTTTTGCCAACCGCCCATCTTTTCGGGGAATCCGAAACGAAAACGTACCTTATCACAATCGCGCCAGCCACCCTCGTTAGAGTAAGAGGTTATTTCTCTATTAATGCCCGGTTTGAACTGGAGTTTTGTCAACGGCATGACGGCTCACCCTTAAATTCCAGCAGCATCAAGTCTAGCTTTTAGCGCCTCGTTTTCAGCTTTTAATTCTAATATGGCGTTATGCAAAACAGGTATAAGCTTGTCACTTGTCATTTTTAAATGCTCTGAGTCAGACGCATCAACAATAACTGATTCACTGCCTTCAGCCGCCAAAATGTCTTGTGCGCTGTATCCATAAATAACTTTCCCCACAGCCTCATCAGAATCTCTTGATTCTTTAAACTGATAAGATATGGGGTTTACTTGAGACAAAAACTCTAAACCAAGCGGAACTTCACCAACATTTGTTTTGTCTCTAATGTCTGAAGCAACAGTCCATGACACTTGAATATGGGCATCTGTTATACTGCTATTACCTATACAAACAGTATTATTGTCTGTTGTCAGTGAGCCTGATGGTGAAGAGCTTGTGCCAGCTTGGTAGCCGATACAAACATTGTTGTCACCAGTAGTTACATCCTCTAAAGCTTCTGCTCCAACCGCTGTGTTGTTACTGGAAAAGTTTTCTATAGAATAGCCCGATCTAGGACCAACAAAGACATTATTGCTGCCATTTAACCCTTGCGTCCCACCAAGACCAGCTTGGTAGCCAATGGCGATATTGTCGTCACCCTGAAATATTTTACCGAAAGCTTGGTAGCCAATGGCGATATTCCCAGACTGGCTTACTACAGAACCTAGGGTGGTGGATACGCCACCAAAACTTTGAACACCAATTCCAATATTGTGCTGATAGCTAGAAGCGCTACCTCCGTAGCAGAAGTTAGCTTTATAACCTATCCCAATATTATTATCGGCTTCGTTTTTCTTTAGAGCTTGTTCACCTACGGCAACGCAATAATCAACGGCGTTCGTTGTGTCAGACAAAGCGTTTTTACCCAAAGAAATATTGCTTGTTGAGTTCGTTGTTATATTTTGAGCGCTGTTTTGCCCCATGATTATGTTGTCGGTACCAGTTGTTAGGTTCTGACCAGAGTTGTAGCCAAGAGCTATGTTGTAATCGCCATCAGTCAGGTCAGTTAACGCACCAGAGCCTAAAGCTATATTATATTCTGCTCCAGAGATTATGGCGTCTAAAGCGGTTGCACCCCAAGCGATATTAGAGGTTCCTGTTGGGTGATATCCATCTATGGTGATGTCGCCAGATACAGTAAGAGCACCTGATATGGTGGTTGCGCCTGATAAAGTGTTTGCACCCGCCAAAGTAGCCGCACCGGATACATTTAAGCTGGTGAGAATGCCAAAACTTATTTGAGACACTTGAGCGCCAGTTCCTGCGCCATCGCTATATATTATAGCGGAACTACCGTCTGCCACACTACTCGTACCGCCTGTACCGTCCCCCTGTTGGAAGGTCACTGTTTGACCGCAACTGTTTGCCACAAAAAATATTTTCTGCTGGCCGTCTGGGTCTATGTCTATTGTTACCGCGCCTGAAGGGGAACCTTCTAAAGACAACAAGGCATACTGACCCTCTGAAAGAGCGCCATCCGTTGTGGTTAAGGTATAGGTAGAGCCCCCATAGCTAGATAAGTCTAAGCTTAGTTGCTGATTGATGTTACGATCAATAATTTTGAGGTTATTGTTAGTTGTATCCCCCCAAGTTCCAGATTTCTCGCCTTGGGTTATCAGCTCAATACCAGAGTTAGCTGTATATGTACTAGCCATTTAAACCACCTTATTTGTCCACGTGTTTACTATACCACCTGCGTTGATTTCTGTCCACGAATCCCCGCTATGCGTAATTTCTGTCCACGAATCCCCGCTATGCGTCATGACGGCCCATGTATCGCCGGTATGAGTAATCGGCGTCCAAGACTCAATTGTGCCTGAGTTCGGGTCAATTTTTACCCATAATAACTCACCAAACGTGCTTTGTACAAATAAAGATACAATCTCTGTTTGCCCAGAAATAAGTACGGCGCTTGAGGTTATGTCAGCTATAAAGGAGAAATTTAACTCACTAGCACCGTCAATCAATATCGAGCCTAGAGCCGATTGTATAAACTCAAAGCTTTGTTCAGATACGCCTGCACGAATAGCGTTAGCTAAAGCGGATTGGATTGTGTCAAAATCCATCTGCGAAACACCGCTTATTAGTATGGCAGCGGCTGTAGATTGCGTGAAATTAAAGTCCTGCTCTGACACACCAGAGAAAACATTGTTTGCAGTTGTGCTTTGTGTGGTGCTTATTACTTGAGCTGATATGCCTGTTGCGAACCGTGTTAGCTCAGAACTTAGAGTAAAGTTTGCAGAAGCCTCGATTAGGCCAACCAAAACATTAACGCCAACATTCAGCTTAATCGCAATAGCGGACATTTCTGCGGCGGTTATGCCTATAAATGTACCCGCCTGCGAAGCGGTAAAGCTACTAATAAGCGAAGATGACGGAAGTAAAAGAACCCCGTCATCCGCTAAAGCTTTTTCCGATATGGCGTTCTGGCCTAACATCAGCCTGCAATTTCCATAACAGTAATTCTGCTATAAAAAAAGCCACCTTGATTTGTGCGAAAATCGCCAGAGTGTTCAATACCTTGCGTTTTGTAAGTGATTGCAGATGTAGTGCTTGGACTATCCAAATATTGCATATTATGAAACAGACGATTACTCGCTTCATTCCCAAAACATTGATAGACTTGGCTATCTTGAAAAACAGCGGTTGAATCTCTCATAATTCTCAAAGCTCCACCACCAGACCCAGTTCTGTAGCAACTTTGATTAATCAGAATTAATATATCGCTCGATGTCGATATAGGCGTGATGCTCACAGAAAGGTTCGTATCAGCCCATGTTCCCGTAGTGTGTAGAACCTCAGTGTTATCTTCGCCTTGTTTGACCTGAAGAATAGTTCCAGTAGGCAAACTTGCCGACACAACTTTACCAGATGGAATTGTGGTGCTTGTGCCTAACAGATTAGCAAGATTACGGGCGTTACTCATAGACTACTCCTGCGGTTTTGTAGGCCACACCACATCATCAAGAGAGGTGTATGTGTTGGTAATGTCACGCAATGCCTGACGATATGACGCCATAGCGTCTGTCATAGTATTGTCAGACAATGCTAAATAGTCTGTTTCAGCAAGTAGCTGGTCACGCTCTGCACGAAGCATAGCAAGGTCATTGCTAGGCTTTTCCGCAAGCCATGTGGCTTTTCTCTGGTCAAGAAGAGCCTGCTCTTGTTCTGTAAGCGCTCTTTTTACACCATTTACAACTTTATAGTTAGGCATCTTTATGTCCACGCTGAATTAGAGTATGCGTAAAGCGCAACTTGCGCGTTGCCAAAGTTTCCGTTGTCCCAATATAAACTTATTCCTTCAGGTTGAGTTTTATCAAAAGCTGGATGTTTGTGCGAAAAAGTATCGCTGTCAGAGGCTGAACCAGCAACATTAACATAGCCAAAGGCTGAATGAACGCTAGGGGCTATGTCTGTGTTAGAGTCGCTTGTTTTGGTGCTTATATAACAGGTGCAGTACAATCCTATTTCATCTGTTCCCACCGCACCAACACTGGCATTTGTTATTCTGCCATAAGAGTATAGTGAGCTACCATACTGGTAGTAATTAGTTCCTGTAATTGCTGACCCAGCATCATCCAAGAAATAATAATACAAAAACCCCGAATCTACGGCAGGCAAACCTCTAAACTTTAGCAAATAGTTAGTGTAAAGTGTTGAGTCCATATTTGTAAAATCAATGGACGATGCCGCATCTGAGGAGGTCACAGTAGTTGTGCCGAGATGTATAAGACTGCCTGCGCCAGTTATATCCCCTGTGAAGGCATAATTGTCTGCAAGATTCATGCTTTCGGATTGTATTTTTGACACTGCCATAATCTTACTCCGAAGGTTTTGTAGGCCAGACAACATCATCAAGGGACGTATAGCTGTCTGTAATATCCCGCAGCGCCTGACGATAAGCAGTTTGCTCTGCGGTCATAGTTAAATCTGCCGAAGCCCACCAATCTGTTTCAGCAATGCGGCGATTACGCTCTTCGCGCAGTAGCTTTAACGGCTCTGCCGCTCTAATCTCCGCTAATTTTTCTTCAACCGCGTTCCATGTAATCCCTTGCCAATCGCTAACCTCTCTGGACTCAACGGCAGAGCCATGCTCATCTGCACCAACAATAGCAGAAAACATATTGTTGAACTCAACGGCATTGGTTGGCTCCCCGCGAAGAACCCAACTAAGGCTTGGATTTAATGCTGTAATTGCGTCTGATACTGATGCCATTTTCTTAACCTATTAAAGCGTAACTTCCCCAAGAATACCTAGAGTCTCCAGTGCCCTGATAGTAAGCTAATGCGCTATAGCTCACCCAATATAATTCGTCTCCCGCAGAGCAGGGAACTACATCTGTGTTTGCATTACCCCTACCTGATTGGAAACCTAGATTAATCCGAGTGCTATTTTTATACAAAGAAATCGCATAATCTGTTGCGCTTGCAACAATAACTTGATAGGTAGCTAAATAAATACCGTCCACAGGACAGGTAAACTTATATGTTGTGGTATTGTATAAAGTTGCATCTCCGCTGTATACTGCGCTAAACTTTATAGCATCGCCAGCAGCATGAGATAGATACCCAAGCGTTCCGTCCATTTGAACAGAAACAAAAGGCTTTTGGGGGTTGTACACCACTCCATCGCTATCAATCTTTAGCGCGGTTGTCCCTGCGGCGTTGTTAATCTGGTCTACATTTAATATCGAAGCCATGCCTGCCTCACAATATAGTCAAATTACCGTCAACGGTAATGGTGGTAGTCGTGTCAATAGTCAACGGGCCAATAGCCAGCGCATTTTTAGTTGAGGCAATAGTCGTGTCCTCATCTACTGTCTGCCCATTTGTGCGAAACACCGCTGTATCAACGGTAGTGTTGGTGGTCTGAAACTGCGGCGCAGTAATCTCGGCAGCAAACGCTCCGCCAGAGGCTTTGCTCACTGTATCAGTTACACTAAAAGCGCGAAAGGCTCTGATGACTAATTCATCATTTAAAGCCGCGCCTGTCGCTAAAGTAATTGTGTCGCCGTTAGTCGGAGTATAGTCTGTTCTATCAAGATGCACTCCGTTTAAATAGATATCTATATCATTACCAGAAAACGCCAAGATAGCGCCGTTATTGTCTGCGCCAGTAAACACGGTCTGGCTGGCAGTCGCTACATACTTAAATAACTGCATTCCATAAGACAGAGGCTGGTCAATAGCGCGACCAAAATAGCGAACAGTTATTATGTCACCACTAGCAGGGGCGGTTCCAAATTGTAGTGTAGTGGCGTATGCAACGTAAGAGGCAGAGGCACCCGGCTCCTGAACCACGTTACCAATAGTGACAAGAATGGCCTCTCCACCAGCAACAGATTGAGCTAGTGTAAAATCTGTAGTGCTTCCATCTCCGGTAAAGGTCTGGAAGGTTATGTCGCCTACATTTGGGTCAATTCCTATATATGCCATTTTCTTAACCTACTAAATGAATATCCATCCAAGTCTGTCCTCCGCCAATAGCAACTGCGGCTAATAAAGAGTCCTGACATAAAATGCTGTAATCTGTACCCGCAGTTAAGGGGAGTAAACAACTCCCTATTGGGGTAGTAAGCCCTGCACTAGCTTCACCAGTAGCAAGAATTAGTTTAGCATCTTGAACATAAGTAGTAGTAGCATCTTCTACTACACCCCAATATGCAAAAAGCCGGTCTGCATTAAACCTAACTGCCCCAGAAAAATTGTAAAGACCAGTTATAGGAACGGTAAATGTATAATTAGTTGTGTTCCAAACTATGCCGTTAGAACCTAGCACGGTATCAAAAGGCACAGTTGCAGGCGGAGTAACTGTTGTCGCTGTATTCACATTAACCCGTGCGTATGGGATGTTAGGCAAAGCAACTTGTCCACTGCTGTCAATAGACAAAGCGGTATTCGAGTTTGTCGGGTCTTGGATTGCGGAGACTTTTAATATACTGGTCATGCACCTATCTCCATTAATGTAACAACAGACAAGGGAATTGAGTCATAACCTTGCGTTCCACCGTCTTGAAAAGTCGGGCTTCTATTTAAATACCAAGTTATACCGTTATATGCGGCAACTTGTATTTTGTAAGTAATCTGACTTGTAGTAGCAGGCTCGTCTAAAAAAGATATTCCCTGCTGCGACATGTGATAAGTCCCAAAGGTTGAATCATAGGTGTTTACTGTAGCTGAAGCAACGCCTCTAGTGCCTTCTTGAGTTCCCAATCCTACGGGAGTGGAGTCTCTCACAATTCTTGATTTTGCATTATAAGCCGAACCACTAGTACCCATGAAAACCTGATAGTTTATCAAAATTTTTGAAGAGGTGCTTGAGGGCGTAATGTTTGCCTGTAGCCCGCTGTCAGCAAAAATATTAGTTCCAAGACCCGTAGCGCCTGAAGTAGTTGAGCCAACAGTGCCTTGAACCACCTGTAATACATGGTCTGGAATATACACCCCGTTATTTACGGTCTTCTCATTTATTGTATCTACATATAATGTTGACATTTTATTAACCTACTAAAAAGCCGCTAAATCTTGGATTGTATCCTGAAGCAGCTGTGCCTGCATAAACATAACTGATTTCTACAAACAGTCGTACATAGTCACCAGAATTTAATGTAACACTACAAGCAGAAGAAACATTTGGGTAATGGACAGAACTTGCTACATACCCGTAACCATGTGAAATTTCAGACCAGCTACTACCACTGTCTGTAGATTTTTCTATATTAACCTTACCAGACACATTGGCCGCTATCCCGCCTCCCGTTGAATTACACCCAAGTCCAGAAAACGCAAAATGATAGAAACCGTTTACAGGAGCTTCAAATCTATTATTTGAAGTGCTCCAATATGAGCCAACATTAGTGTCAACAGTATTAAAAGTATGTTGACCAGTTTGAGCCGCAATAACACTCGCTTCAACTTGTGCAACAGAAAATGCTGGTCTAGCTGGTGTAAAAATACGACCAGTGCTATCAATAGTCATCGCATTATTCGTGCCGCTACTGTCCTTAATTGTCGCTGTATTTAAAGAAGAAGTAATATTAGCCGTGCTTGCAGTAAAAGAAGAAGTATTATCCAGTTCAATTCTAACCGTGCGCTCGGCATACCCACGATAAATTACATACACGTTACCTGTTCCAGAGGAAGGCGCAGAAGAAAACGTCAGAGTTGTACCGCTGGCGGTATAAGCCTTTCCAGAGCCGGGCTCCTGCTGGACGTTGTTTACGAACACCTCTAGCTCTTCACTAACATCTACAGACTTATTTAAGGTAAATACAGTTGTAGAGCCGTCACCATTGAAGCTCTGGCTGGTGGGTACTGCTGGTGATGTGGCAGGAGAAGAGCCTATGTATGACATCCTAAAACCCCTTATGCATCATCTGTTTGGTAAGTTATGTGTAAAATGGTCGTTGCGGTGCCATTTGTTACGACCGCATTAGTAGTAGCGACATTAAAAGTTCCAGCAACTGGAAAACCCATATTAATTATTTTTGTGTTATAAGCAGCATATCCCATAGGAGTGTAACCAGCAGCCCAAGCAGAATAGTTAGTAAAATAACTAACCGTAGCAGATGCATTGTAATCTGTAAGATTTTTTACTGTAAACGGTAATCCAACTATGGTCAGGTTTTGTCCTGATGCTCCGCCATTTGTATAACTTGCAGTGCCAGTAGGTGAAGTTATTGTAATATCAGCGTGTACTAAATTACCTATTCTAACATATTCACCTATTTGATTTACATAAGTCCCACTTAAAATTCCTACGGTAGGGTCGGTTGCCGTAGTTGAGGAATATTCAGGAGTGAATGTACCTGTTCTTACTATACCTGTCAAAGCAGAGCCATCAATAGCTGGCAATGCACCAGTTAATTTAGATGCGGCAACACTACTAATCTGGTTGTTGCCTACTTCACTCTCAGCCATCAGGTAATCTCCAGTACAGATAAGACCGCATCACAGGAATTGTCCTGAGAAGCATATACTTTCAGGATGTCTGTCGCGTTCATAACAATCTTTTGGTCGCCACCAGCAACCACGAGAGAAGAGCCAACGGGCACAATAGCATCCTTAACAAGGTGCGTTATAGTGGTCCCTCCGTCTACAAATTCGACAGTGACAGTAATTGAGCTCGTTAGAATGTTGGCAATGTTCAAACCAATAATGGTTGTTTCTGTCGATGCTGGGCAAGTGTATATAGTTGTTTTGCCTGTACTCGATGTATCTATGTTTTGAGCGGTAAATGTTTTAAATGCGTTTGCCATATCTTCATCCTAACGCTATAGCGAAAGCCAAACTGTTATCTGTAAAGTTTACAGGTGTGCCTGACGCATCGTTATAAATCATCTTTTCTCCGGGCATTGTACAAAATATTGTACGAGTACCCGCAGGCCAATCAATCTTGCTGTCACCAAAAGTAAGCGCTGTGTCATCTGCTAATGTCACGGCCTCACTTAACACAATGTTATTCTGGTCTGTAACAGTGGCAATAGTAACAACCCCTGATATACCCGTTCCACGCACCCTTTGACCCGCTACAAGCGTACCCACATTACCATCTACGGCTACGCTGGTAGATCCTGACACCGCGCCGTTTACGTCCGCCGTAGCGGTATCGCTAGTGCTCTCAAATATGGTGTCTCTGGACAGGGTTGTACCAGACGCAGTGTATGTTCCTATGCCAACCTCAAAGTCCGTGCCGTCAGTGCAGGAATAATATGTTGTATTCCCATCACCTATTTCCGTAAAAGCATCAAAACCACCAACGGCACCAGCAAGAGTTAACGTGCCAGTGCCTGTCGTGGATGTTGTTTCTTTAACACGGTCTTTGATGACTAAAGCCATTACTTCAACTCAATACTCAGGTTAGTTGCGTTGATACGGAAAATATCGCCAGAAGCGATTGTCTTGCTTGCATCAAGCTCACCAATAAACATTGTATTACCGCCGTCAAACCAGAGCTTTGTATCATCCGCTATGGTGACAGTAGTATCCAATGTTATAGATGCCTGTGATGTCACACCAGCTACCCTAACAACAGTAGAGGCACCAGTGTTATAAACAATGTCACCAACAGAGATTGTCGCGCCAGTATTACCGTCCAAAGCTACGCTGGTAGAGCCAGACACAGCTCCATTCACCACTGCTACCCCAATAGCCGCATCTGAAACAAAGGCGTGGGTTACAGTATAGCTTGCAATGCCGCTAGAAGCTGACCACTCAACATTTCCATCATTGATGACTTGCTGTTGGTCAGAAATAACTGTGTCCCCAGCCGTATGCGCCGCAGCAGTTGTGCTAGATGTGCCACGAGTACACCCTGTTAAAATGCTGGTGCCATCAAAGGTAAGGGCAACGTCATCTGACAAGGTTACAGCGGTGTCTACGGTAACAGTAGGGGAGCTAAAAGCAGTTACACGAACTGTGCCAGAAATACCTGTTCCTGTTACCACCATGCCCACAGCAATTGTGCCAGAAACACCGTCTACAGCAATGGATGTAGAGCTTGAAACCGCGCCATTTACGTTAGCCGTTGCCGTTGTGTCTTTGCCGGTATAGGTGATGATTTCATCATTTATAGAAACAGTCCCGGATGTTGGGAAAGCTTCGGCATCTGTTAGAGCTAAAGAAGTCTGAGAAGCGTCAGCGTTTTGACCCAATGTAGTCACAGATTGCTTCCAGTTAGCCGCAGTTATCTGCTGACGAACATAGTTTGCATCTTCTGATGCTACACTTACCTCGGTTAAATTACCCTTTTCAGCATTTGATACTGCGGTAGCCAAACCAACATATATACTGTCGCCGGGCGAAGCGAAGGAAAGAGAGTCATTCTTGAACAGATAGTCCAAGATGCGTCTTTCCAGATACGTGGTTGCCGCGTTACTTGTTGCCATTTCACAAACTCCTACGTTCTTGGCCTATCTGGTAAGCCCCGTCTATATGCATCACTGTTTTCTCTGGCCTCTGCCAAATCTTTCAGTCGTTGAATTTCCTGCGCGAACCGCTGTTCGTACAGTTGCATCATATCAGCTTCACCCTTCATGTAAGTATATGCTTCCACGAGTGAACCGTAAAGAAGAGCGTTTGGGGCGTTTTCGCTCAACCATGATGTGCCGCCATCCGCGCCAGCAGTCAAGCTGGCTGGACGATAATAATAATGAAGTTCTACTGTATACGCAGAATCCGGAGTGGGTCCTAATAAGAAATTATCCACATCAAAAATGGCATAATATTTTGGAAGCCCTGTTGAGCCTTTATCATTTGTAAACTGCTGTACGTAGTTTACGTCTTTAATTAATAAAAACTCTTTGTTGCCTGCTGTTGTTATCTGTAAAGAAAAAGGAGACAAATAATCGCTAGGCACACTTAAATAAGGGTCACTCGCCGTTAGGGTCGAAGTAGCGTTTTTACGGAAAAGCTCTAGATCAACCAGAGTAAAAACACGGTCTTCCGCGCCACGAATGAATACAGGCAGGTTGGTTACAAAAGATGTCTCAGTATTTTCTGTAAAATCCTGTATAGCAGTTTTTAATTGGCCGTATGTAAAAGACATCCGTTATCTCCTATGCAGAAAGCGTAACGGGGCCAGCGGTCGCATTTTCACCGCCGCCTCGTGTATTACCTGTTGTTGCGGTTCCGCTGGAGGCTGTGAACGTATATGTGTCAGAAGTGACCACAGTGATTGTATAACCCGACGCATTTTCTATTACCGCCTTTGTAAAACCATCAAAACCCTCTACTGTCCGAAACCGCACCACATCAGACGTGCTTCGTCCGTGGGCGGCCTCTATAACAGTTATAACGCTGGAACCGGAAGAACCAGACTGAAAGGAGTTTACTCCCAGCAAACGAGCCACTTCCGGCTCTGTTCTGTCTGGTCTAGCGTCCTTTAAAGCCTGCGGCTCCATAGGCGGCTTTCTAGGCTCAAGCTGCGGGTGTTTTGGTTCATATTCGTCTTTTCCTACAATCAGCCCGTTCCACTCTTTACGCATATCTTCATACCGATAGCGCATCCCCGAACGGTCTGACGTAAAAAAAGCGTTTTTACCAACAGCGAACTTAGACATCAACCGACCCTAAAATAATCAAATTGAGGAACAACATTGAAAGACGCACGATCCCGGTCTTCCGCCATTGCTCTTTCAAACTCCTCTTCATACATAGCTTTTAAAAGTTGTACCCTGTTAGGCGCTCTTTTAATAGAAATATAATAAGCAAGGCCAGCAGCTAAACACGGATAAAGCCTAAACGGCACTTCCATAGTATTTAGGGCGCTATCCGCGTCATCCATTCTAACCAGCGCGTCGTAGTAAACTACGTCTGTGCTATTGTCCGGAACAGGCCACAGTTTTAAAGAAGGTGTTATTTGACGGTCTAAAAAGAACTGGCTGGGGCGACCAGAAGTTGTTTTATTAGGGATAGACAAATGCGTGTCCCTACTAATCCTGTCTAAGCTATAATCCGTGCCGCTTCTTTGAATTACTACCGATAAAATATCAATAACATCGTCACTCACAGAATAAGCCGACGTGCCGGAAACCATGGTTTCCGACCGTCTTTTTATTGTCCACTGGTTAAGCCCGCGGTTAGCCCACTCTGCCAACATAAGGTTTAAAGAGCGCTTTGCGGTTTTGAGGTCATACCCTGTACGAACCTCTAGCCCACAGCGTTCAAAAGCCTCTTCTATATAATCAGAGACATCCAGTTCAAAATTTTTGCTACCGGAAGTAGTCATCTTACTTCTTCTTTACCATTCCGCCGCCGCGCATCTTCTTTACCATTCCGCCGCCGCGCATCTTCTTTACCATGCCACCACCGCGCATCTTCTTTACGGCACCGCCCTTTTTCATCATTTTACGTGGTTTCATCGCCATTTTTTAATCTCCTGTAAAGCTCGGCACGTTTTTCAAAAAGTTCTTCCGCGTCATATTCCGCTAGATAGTTGTCATAATATCCTTTTTTAGCCAATTTGTCTGCTGATTCTTGTACTTTACTTAAGCGCTGAACAAAAATTAGAGCATACTCGTCTTCTACCAATTGCATAAAGCTGCTATCATCAATAAAATCATTTTGCTCATCGTGGGGATGAAAGCCCATTAGCCAAATGTCTTTATCAATAAAAACTCCCCCAGATATAGCCTCATTCATCTGGTCTAAGTAGTCGTGGAAATCATCGGGATTTTCTTTAAAAGCTTTGTCCACGATGATAACTAAATCAAATTGGTCCTCCCACTGCGAAATTGTGCTGTATAAAACCTGAAAATTTTTGTCATACTTAAATAGAATTATAACCTTGTCGTCTTCCCACGCTTTTTGAGCAAACGGGCATGGGGGCAATCCGTTATAATACGGATTGGGCTTTTGTAATGTATAAGCTGACCAAGCTATTATTTCCTTACAGATCTCTTGCTCATTATCTACGTAAAACCGCATATTATTCATGCTTGCGACACCGATCCTTTAGTTCTTTTACGGCGATTTTCCATAACTCTTCCGCATCCCCGCGCAACTGCTGTCCCCCTTACTTTTGGCCCCGTAAATGGTCTTTTAGCCGACGTATTATACCCGGCAACTCCTCCGTTAGCCATTTTAGTAACTTTTGCAGCCTTAGTGTTTGCCACAACTTGCTTTCCTTTAGCTCCCTCACGCTTCTTTTTACGCGCTGTTGCAGCGCGTTCCGCCTTACTAAGGCGTTGAGCCTTACGTCTAGGCAGGCAACGGTCAGGGTTACGCTTATTTTTTGACGTGCCACACGGGCCCGCGATATTGCCGCTGCTATCAATTCTGACCCACTCTTCATCTACCCACTCCTGTAACTTACCCATTATTTGCCCTTTCTTTCGCCGCCTTTGGCTTTTTTAGCATAATTAGGGTCTTTACAATATTTTGAAGCCGCCAAGTTTGCATAAGCTGACGGGTATGTATCAAAGGTGCGCTGTGCCCAAGCCTTACCTTCCGGGCAAATTTTGCTACCTTTTGATTTCGAGGAAGCGCTTTTTGACTTTCTGGAATAGGCCATTATATAAACCTTTCAGCAACCGCCGCTGCAATTATTAAAGCAGCAATACCCCAAAGCCGTAAATCCAGCTTGTCTAATTGATTTTGAATATGCGCGTAACGGCGGTTACACTCTTCTTCATGCTTTTCTAAAAGTTTTAGCACATCATCAGCTTGCATTTTAACATTTCCATCTTCTACGAGCTTGTCTTAAACGGCTATTGGGATTTTTTGCCGCTTTGGGGAACTTTTTCATTTGACCCGCGCTACGAGCGCAGAACGACTTACGACGCTTTGCGTCCTTACTACCTTTTTTGACCTTACCAGTTACAGCGGTCTTTAACTTTGAGCCGGGATTTGCGCGTCTATACGCAGCCACTCCGGCCTTAGTCATTCCCGCGCCACTAGCTGTGGACCGGAAATTCTTTTTGTTCCGAGCAGGCATTTTGGCTTTTCTGCGTTCAGCCATTATGGGATCTCCTGAACTAAATAACCCTCGCCAAAAATACCTACTTCCGCTGTAGTGCTATTAACTTTGGCTTGAAATTCCAAAGTTGTTTTTTCCGAAACTTTAAACGGGAGAACTCTTTGTATGTCCATTCGTTGAGCAAACGTAGTTTCTGCCACATTAAAAATGCGCCCATCACTGAAGGTGTTTTTATTTAGGAAAGTTATATACTTACTTGCGCCGGTGGCTGTCGCAGAAAAAGCGTCAATACGCGCTAAGTAAAAAGAGTAACCCGCGGGTACGGTAAATATAGCCGCTTGATTTCTGCCTGTTCCAGCGTTTATTTGTGCATACACTACTGTGGAAATTTTAGCGGTCACATTACCCGCACAATTACCTGATAGTGTAATAAAATCGTTAATAGCCTTAAAACTGTTTGTGGTTGTAACTGTGGTTGTACCATTTAAGCTGATATTTTCAGCTATGATGTTATAATCTGCATCAAGCCCAATTAAACGAACAACCTGCGTCGTATCCCCCGCATCACTACTTGCTACGTCTAACTGAGCCGCAGGGCTAATCAACGGCAACGCATTTGTATTAGCAAGCTCCCACGGCGTTCTATACGAAGTTCCTATGGATGCATTAAAACCAAAAATATTTCGTACAGAATGGTACGTTATTTGGCCTCGGGCAATTTGAAGCTCAAACGGCTCCGAAGTCCCTACTCTTGATATGGAACTAACTTCACGAGCCATTCGAGCCTCCTGTTATGACAAGAAGACAGTCACGCTATCCAAAGCGGTTTCGTCTATATACAGGTCTGTATCGAAACGAATGCCGTCATCTGGAATGTTGACTGAAAAAGTGTCACTTGTTTGAAGGTCAAGTTGTAGCCTGACCGTGCCACTGGCTCCGCCATCCTTTAAAACGATGGCAGGCGTACCCGC
>Ga0222719_10000206_pt1 | contig 59045 bp, 69 predicted proteins | sample C33_34DmetaG_FD_165039 | JGI IMG/M metagenome (GOLD analysis project Ga0222719, IMG submission 165039) | Estuarine water microbial communities from San Francisco Bay, California, United States - C33_34D | ecosystem: Environmental > Aquatic > Marine > Unclassified | place: USA: California...
GCAAGCGGAGATGGACGATGCCGGAATAACTTACAACAATATTTGTGAATTCTTTCAATCAATTGCAGGAGGACGCAAGAAATCAGCTTGCTACAAGCTAATCAAGTCAGCTAACAATGTAGATGCCAATGAGAACGCGATAAACGAATTTGTAACCGCTTGCGATGAGGCTGAAGAAAACGGAGAAAGTCCAAAGAGAAACATCGAAGCATTCAACAAGTTTTGTACAAGCGGCGAGGCTGAAGTCAGAGAGTCAGAAGAAACCGAAAGCGAAGAGTCAGAAGAAACCGAAAGCGAAGAAAACCAATCTGAAGACGAAACAAAATTCTCTTTCTCAATGAAAGCCATGAACGACGAAAGCGGTGCTTGTATTCGTTTAGATAAAGACCACAACATTCTTGCTGAAGACGGAACTGCAAGTTCTATTATTTTAGCTATGACTAACTATCTCAAAAGCAAAGGATTTGCCTTAACTCCTATTGAGGAATAACAAGAACGGAGTGTCTTCAGCGACACTCCCCGTCCGAGAGTGAGTGCTCTCGCTGATGAGCTCAAAAGAGCGAAACGGAAATTTAAAACTTACAAAAAATGAGAAACGGAATTCAATTTACTAACGATGGCGAGTACGGAAGAGGACGTATAAGCGGATACCATAGAAGTCCAAGATTTAAAGTAAAGACGGCGGGTCATAATGTTGACATCGCAGGCTTAAAATGTAGAGAGTCAAAATCGCAAATCGTTAACGGAAGTAACGAAGCAAGATTCAGAATCGGAATTGAGGTTGAGAAGAACAGCATCAACCGAAGTGCGATTAAAGAGTATCCTTTGTTTAAAGGCTTTGAGCAGGATAGTTCTTGCGGTTTGGAGGCTGTTACTCACGTTCTTCCATTACTACCGAAATCTGCTTGGAGAAGCAAAGTTTTCAATATGTTTCACGAGGCTGAAAAAGTTATAGATGACAGCTACAGCCCATCAGACTATCTTTGTAGTGCTCACGTTACCTTGAGTGTTGACGGATACGATTCTACTGAGTTAATGAATTTAGTTAGAGAGTATGCCGGGATTATCTTAGCTGTGTTTCCGTTGAGATTGGCAAATCAATACTGCTCCAAAAACCCAAGACTCAGAACTGATGTTAACTCTTGGGAATACCAAACGAAGTACGTTGTATGTAAGAATTCTGACTATGGTATTGAGTTTAGACTGCCATCAGCAATCAAATCAGTTAGAGCGATGCAGTTACGTTACGAATTGTTTTATGAGCTCATTAACTTCGCTGTGAATCATCAAGGAAAGTCTTTCGGTATATTCTTGAGAAGAGTTAAGCCAATCATCGCAAGAATGTACGATGGAGATGCTGACAAAATTGCTCAAGTGATGCTGTTAGCGAAAAGCTTTCAGAAGTTCATCAAGACAGGGCGAGTGTCATCGGACATCCGACCTTATCTTGAGGGAGACTTAATAACTCATCGCAATCGTACAAGTAGAGACATGAGTGACTACTACGATAGAAACTGCGCGAGTGAGCAGGGGACTCAATATGTACGAGAGCCTCTCGGACTCTGACAATGAACAGGAGTGTCTTCAACGACACTCCTCCTGTCCACAGATGAGTGTCTGTGCTGATGATGACTCAAAAGAGTCGAAACAGGAACTTTTAAATTTATGATGAGATGATTAAAGAAATGATTTTTATGTGGATGATTGCAAGCGGGCAAGTCCAACCGATGAACGAGCAGAACGATGGACACGAGCTGTATGTACTATGTATTGAGAACGATGAAGCAGAGCGAAAGCAAGACAAGGTGTTCTGCTTTGACAACGCGTACAAGGAGGAGATACTTGAGTACATTGAGACAGGTACGTTTGAGTACAATGAATTTTTATTAACTGAAAACCAATAGACATGAAAGATTTAAAATTTGATTTACTGATGGCAGGCGCATACATTTGTGCAATGATAACAATACTAACCCTATATCAAGGGGCGGTAATGGATTCTCTGCCGATACTTTTACTTGCAGGACTTCCCTTGTTTATGATGTTGCTGTGTATATGCGGAGCATGGGACATCAAACGGGAGGAGTAACACGATGGAGTGTCGTTCGCGACACTCTCCGTTCGGTAGTGTGTGCTACCGCTGATGATACCAAAAGGTTGAAACGGATTTATTAACATTCATAAAATCAAACACTATGAAGTTATCATTAAAGATTCAGCAGATGCTGATATTAACTGCGTTACCTGTCGCTGTAGGATTCGGTGGGTATTACATCGCAGGTGTAATTGCAGGTATCCTGTAATGGAAAGACAGCATTGGTATGCTGTCACCTATCGAGGCGAGGTGGGTGCATGGAAGAAACAAATTCTATGCGCTCACTCTCGATGGGAGGCAATCGATAGAACATTTAATCACTTGGTGCAAATATATCCTACCATCAAGATTGATAGAAGATTATTAACCGCAAAAAAACAAAGATGAGTAAAGAAGTGATGAATACGATTAACACTATTAAGCAGAAGTGGTCAACACGATTAACACTAAGGATTCTTCAAATTAGCAGAAATAAAAAAAAGCCAACGGGCCTTGATTTTACTCTTGACCTATTGACTTTGCATTTTTTTTCTTACATCCAAGTTACATAAAATTAATGAACTAACCAAAACAAATATGAAAGCAATAGAATACGACAACTTCCCACAGGAAGTTAAAGCAATAGTAGATACATATAACGACAATGAAAACCTATACGAAGAATGTTCTCGAATAAAGAAAGAGCTCGAACATATAGGTTGGACTTGTGACTACGACTTATCGGGAGAAGTCTTTGATGTAAGGCAAAAAACAAAGATGAAAGCGACAATAGAATACGAAAACGAGTACGGAAAAACCAAGACGATAACGAAAGACGATTGGAAAAACAGGGAACACATCGACAACTATGTTGGTGTGCTTATGCGCAAGGGATACCTTAACATTGAGATATATATTTCCGATGACAATGATGACGCAGAGTACGATGCGAGAATGTTGAGAGGAGAGTAGTGTCGTCAGCGACACTGCTTATTTAGAATGAATATAAATTAGCATTCACATTTGGTAGTGTCGGATTTATTTCGTATATTTGTTTTAATCATTCGGGTAAAGTGCTGTCGCCCATACAAGTACAGCACACAAACAGGGCTCGGTGTCGACAACGACACTACCCACAATACTTAATAATTATGTGTGTAATTATAGTTAAACAAAAGAACAAACCACTATCTCGCGAGGTGGCTAAAACAAGCGCGAGAATCAATCCTCATGGACTCGGTATCGTATGGCTCGACACGTTCGAGGTAACGCGACACAAGTCCAACGAGTACAGCGTTATGCTGACAGAGGACAACAAGCATAGACCATTCATCGCGCACTTTAGATACGCGACAATCGGTAAGATTTGCCCGGAAAATACTCACCCATTCGTGTGTGGTCAGAACACTGACGAATTGCTGATGATGAACGGAACGATTCAAGGTTTAGGCAACAGCCAAATGACAGACAGCGAAGCACTTGCTATCGCACTTGGCAAAACACCAAGACAATCTTGGAAAGGTCAGCTATCTAAGTACGAATGCAGATTCGTTTCAATCAATACGCGTACACGTTCGTTTCAAATCTTCAATCGCGAACTATTTACTTACAAGGATGGTGTGTGGTTTTCAAAAGCCAATGTGCTACAGGATAATGTGATTGGTGTGTATGGCACATTAAAGAAAGGTCACGGCAACTACTACAACTATCTTCGGTCAGCGAAATTCGTAGGTACAGGGCAAACGAAAGACAAGTATCCGCTAATCAAAGAGGGATTACCATATATGGTCAACAAGAAAGGCATCGGTCACAACGTAACGATAGATGTGTTCAAGGTATCTGATGCGTCATTCAAGGACATCGATGCGCTTGAGAGACATCCTCAATGGTACAAGCGAGAGCGTGTGCCTGTGGTTGTAAAGGGTAAAGAGATAATGTGTTGGGTGTACTTCAATCCGATAGAGATAAAGCCACACCATAAGTTTCTCAAAACATACGAGCAATACACTCCTGTGTTGAACATAAATGACATAGGGCACAAGACTTATAGAGAGCCTGTAAGAAAATCAAAGTGGTATAGTGAGTTTACCGAGCCAACTTTGTTCGATGACTGCAATGCTGATGGCAAAGGAACATCCTTTAACAAAACAAAGCGATGCACAAACACAGGTTGCAATGAGAATAACATAGCGTTCGATGGTTGGTCTAACTACTACTGCGAGGGGTGTGGAGAATGGTACAACGATTCAGAAGTTTAGTAAGTTTTACTCTGAATAAAAGGGGAGTGTCTTCAACGACACTCCTCCGTATCGGGATGTGTGTCCCGACTGACGATTCCAAAAGGATGAAACGGAAACAATACAAAAACCAATAGAGATGAAAGAGCAATTATTAAAAGCAGAATACCTTGACAGGTTAGAAAACTATCACGGACAAGATGTGTCGTGGCATATTAAAAACAAGTCTGATGTACATACATTAGCAGATGAACTGATAGAGTTAGGAGATGAAGAATTTATAAACCAAAACAAAACAATACATATGAGAAAAAGAAAGTGGGCGAGAATAGGAACGTATTACAATGGTCACGATTCAAAATTGATTGATAAATTAAATGAAGTTCTAAAGGATGTAAAGGATGACACAATAGTGGAAGAACTATTTGTAAACTATTTTGATGACCAAGACATAGAGGGCATTATAGAGTTCTTTGAAGATAGATTTAATAACGAATAAAAACAAATAGAGATGAAAAAGAATAGCACGAACATAGCAGATTGGATTGAGTATTGGGACAGCTTTGACTTGGGAATATATCTAAAGATACTACAAGCAAAGCAAAGAAAATAGTTTGGAGTGGTTTGGACTACTCCAAACATTCCACACTTTTATTAGTGTCGCCGGAGACACTTAAAAAAAGTAAGATTAGATTAGGTTATGTCGTAATCTTTTCTTATATTTGTTTTATTAAAATACAATTCAATGATACAACTAATTAAAAGCAACGGCGATGTCACTGACAACTTTACAGCAGACACGCTCAAGAAAAAACAAGACGCGGTAGGTGGATACATAGAGGTAGTACACACCCGCGCAAGCAAGGTGCTAATCGTAAACGAAGAGGGGCTAATTAAAAGACTTCCGTTCAATGTAAAAGCTTCAGAGATTGCAGGACAACAAATCGTTGGCGATGTCATTTGCTTAGATGAAGAAGACTACCATAATTTTTTAAACTAAAATCAAACACAATGAAATCAATGTATCAAACACAAATCCTCAAAGAAAAACTGAGGTCGAAACCAAACAAAAGTCTTATACAAAGACTGCAAAACTACTTAGAGAAAGACTCTCCGATTACAAAGAGAGTGTTCCTTGACACAGGTATGATTGTGTCTGCCAATACTTTCAGGAAAGAATATGGTGACACGATAAGTAAAGACTGCGAAGCTGTCTTGACATACATCGGAGACAACTACATTCAATCACTCAAGTCGGGAGAATGGATGGCACTGATTGATGGCAAGAAAGTTAAAGACAGAAACCCAAAAGCCGTAGAAGAAAAGCTATGGAAAAGTGTCGAATCAAAACTCAAAGCCAATGCGTAGTGTTATAGAGAAATGGAAAGACAGGTTAGGTCTACACCTATGGAGCATAGGTACTCAAGAAATTATTTCTGAACAGGTCGTCTATCCCGATGACTGCACAGGAGATGAGAGATTCTTTATAGGTGTAGAGAAAGACCACAACAGATTCGAAGCTACGATTTACCACGATGTACCATTGTATGAGGAGGCAATCATACACGAGCTACTGCACATCAGGTATCCCGATAAGTCAGAGGATTGGGTAAACAAAAAGACAGAGGTTTTACAATCAAAAAAAAAGCACAATGATGCGCTAAATTATTTTAATAACCTGCTACTTGGATTCGCAAATACACAACAGGTAGCAACAACACAAACAAAAGATGATAAAAGAAAGAGTATTCAACAGCTACGTTAATAACGTGACAAAGAAACTTCGTGTACCTAAAGAAGACATCTTTACCAACACGAAAAAAAGAAGTGTGGTAGATGCAAGGTCTATTATTTATTACCTATGCTACAAACGTGACATAAGAATATCTTACATAAAAGATTACATGACACGAAACGGGTATGAGCCACCACATTCTTGCATACACTACGGAATCAATCAGATGAAGAAGAGAATTGATACCGACCAAGACTACATGGAACTAATAGAAAGACTGAAATGAATTATACTCTTGAGGACATATGGGAACAGGCAAGCTCAGACAAGTTTGCTATGAGAATAGATTCGGCGGGGTATGAAGCAATAATTATTTTTGGATGCAGAATAACAAGAGATTTTGATACAAAAAAGGTTATGCTTTTCAATACAGGCAGAGGAGGAGACTACTACTTACCATTAGAAGATGAGGAGATAAAAGATTTTCTACAAAAAGGTTGGAGGTATGGATGTTATGTCGTATCTTTGTCTAATTACAGACGTAAACTAAAGAAGATAGAGATGATGATTCGCAACGAGGTGAACGGAAAGAACAACCCAAAGCAGATTCAATCATATAAAGTTTCAAGAGAGAATGTAATGGATAATTACAGAGAGATAAGTAATAAATTAAATAAAATAAAATAAACAATTATGGCAACAGCTAAAAAACAATCAGTCTTTGAAAGACTATCAGCGGTAAACGTAACTCCTTACGTTGAAAAGAAAGGAGGACTTGACTATCTATCTTGGGCGGTAGCGTGGAGTTTGTTAAAAGGAATATATCCCAACGCAACTCGAAAGATATACGAACACGACCACACGGGACTTAACTTTTTTACAGACGGGCAGACAGCTTACGTTAAGGTAGGTATAGAGGTAGAGGGAGAAGAGCATATTGATATGCTACCTGTAATGGACTACCGAAACAAGTCTATATCTATTGACAAGATGACATCTTTCGATGTGAACAAAACAATCCAAAGGGCAACAGCAAAAGCTATTGGAATGCACGGGCTTGGAATAAAGCTATGGACAGGAGAAGATTTGCCTGTGCATACTGAGGTTAAAGAGTCAAAAAAAGTGTCGTCAAAGACACTAAAGAAAGTAACTCTTGAGGACATACCTGCCGACAAGATGGGAGAGATGCTTGATTATGTAGTAAAGAACAAGAAGCTTGGACTCAAGCAGATTGTAGCAAACATTGAGCAGAAGTATAATGTCAACAAGAAGCAAGAGAAACAAATCAATGACGCACTAAACTCATAGGCATGGATAAGAACGTAATAGAACTTCTCCGTGATGACAAGCAGTATTACGGAGGGGTGGGTAAGCAGTACCTATCCAACTCAGACATCGGTACGCTACTGAAGAACCCCGAAGAGTTCGGGGTGTCTCGTCCCGACAACAAGAACTTTGCAGAGGGAAGATACTTCCATCAGCTTATCCTTGAGCCCGAGAAAGCTAAGGACGTGGTATGGGTAGACTGTGCCTCAAGAAACACCAAAGCATACAAGGAGTTCATTGAGGAGTCAGGTATGGAGGTAGCACTACTACGCACAGAGAAAGATACCATCGAGGCATTGGTAGATAAGATGAGAAGCAACCTTGACTTCTTTGAATTCATACACGCAAAGGGAAACATCTTTGAGATGCCTAACATTATGACATACTCATCGGCACATTGTGAGAGTCATTCACTTACTCAATGGAAAGGTAAGGCAGACATCGTACACAAGGACTATGTGATAGACCTAAAGACAACGTCAAACTTAGACGACTTTAAGTGGAACGCAAGGAAGTACAACTACGATAGTCAGGCATTCATATACCAAAAGCTATTCGGTAAGCCGATGATGTTCTTGGTAATAGAGAAGAAGACGGGACGTATGGGAATGTTTACCGGTGGAGATGACTTCTATCAGAGAGGAAAAGACAAGATGCACAGAGCGATAGACGTGTACCATAAGTTCTTCTCTGAGGAATCTACCATAGACATACAGAACTACTACGTTAAAGAGGAAATATAAAAGACAGGGGGTAGCTTCCCGATGCGCTACACCTTGTCAACATAATCATCGGGTAAATTAATAAATATGTCAGAAGACAAAATTTTTGCAGACGGAATGTCATTCCACAGAAAAGAAAGCGACTACTTAATACCGCTTAACCCAACAGAAAACACGCATTTCGTACTTGGTAGGATAAGTGTTAAGGCAGAGGATTTTATCGCTTGGATAAAGTCAAACACCAATGAAGCAGGTTGGTGCAACATCAACATCAAGCAGTCTAAAGGAGGTAAGTTCTACTGCGAGAAAGATACTTGGGAGCCTAAGAAACAAGAGGAGCCCAAAGCTACTGCTAAATCGGATGACCTACCGTTCTAACAAAAGGTCTATTGGTTAATCATAGAGTGTCGTTCGCGACACTCTTTTTTTCCCAATGAAATGTTAAGTTTAAGTTTCTATATTCTTTTTATTACTTCTTTATTTATTTTTATTATTCTTAATACAAGGATAAAAAGTTAACATAGTATACAACTCACTGATAATCAGAGAGAAACTTAACACAAAGTCAACACAAAGTAAACACTAACACCTAAAAGATGACAGATTATAGCATAACTATTTTTAGAAACATTAAAGAAACGGACACTCCATTCCATAGACCTGTCAAGGAAATCCTTGATAGGATAAAAGATGGAGCAAGCAAGGAGCTTGTAAAAAAGATTAGGCTTGAACAAAGAAAAGCAGAGAGGAATGAATTAAAGAAAGAACTTCCTGCCGTTTGTTTCAGTGGTATATTCAATAAGAGAAACGACAGTTCTATTCAACAGCACAGCGGATTGGTTTGCTTGGACTTCGATGGTTACGAAAAGAAAAAAGATATGCTTCAAGACAAGGAGCAGATGACAAGAAGTAATTTTGTTTTCTCTGTATTCATTTCACCATCAGGAAGAGGACTCAAGGTACTCGTAAAGATTCCTCAAGATGCAGACAATCATGTAAACTATTTCAATGCGTTAAAGAATCATTTCAATAACCCTCATTTCGATGAGACTTGTAAGAACTTATCAAGAGTTTGTTATGAATCATACGATGCGTTGATATATGTTAACGAGAACTCAAGTATATGGGATAAGATTGATGAGCGAACATACGAGGAGAAGAGTACATACAGAGATGCGCCAACAATAAAGATTACAGATGAGAATAAGATTGTAGACATCCTCGTAAAGTGGTGGACAAAGAAGTATCCTATGGTTGAGGGGCAAAGAAATCACAACTGTTTTGTTCTTGCCTCAGCGTTCAATGACTTTGGTATAAACAAAAGTCTTGCGGGATATGTACTCAACAACTATATCACATCGGACTTCACCGAGACAGAGATAACAAGAACGATTGACTCTGCATATGCAAACACGCAGAACTTTGGAACTAAATATTACGAGGACGAGGACAGGTTGAGTTCAATAAAAGTAAAGCTTAGGAGAGGTGTGTCAAAAAAAGAAATCCGGAATCAGTTAGCAGAGTCGGGCTTAGATTCCGAGACAACAGACTCAGTTCTTCAGAGAGTAGACGAAGAGAATAAAGAACAACAATTTTGGTCGAAGACAGACAAAGGTGTTATCAAGATAACCCATATACTATTCAAGCAATTCTTGGAAGACAATGGATTCTATAAGTATTGTCCTGAGGGTAGCAAGAACTATGTGTTTGTAAAGGTTACTAATAATCTCATAGACCACACGGATGAGAAGAGTATAAAAGATTTCATACTCAATCATCTAATAGAGCTTGACGACATCAGCATATATAATTACTTCGCTGACCAAACAAGATTCTTTAGAGAGGAGTTTCTTACCTTGCTGTCAACCATAGACATATACTTTATCGAAGACACCAAGAGTACATCGTATCTATACTACAGGAATTGTGCGGTGAAGATTACTAAGAACGAGGTAACGCCTCTTGACTACTTGGACTTGGGTGGTTACGTTTGGAAAGACCACGTTATAGACAGAAACTTCTCAGTGTGTGGAACGTCTAAAGACTTCAGCTACAAAAGATTCATCGGCAACATATGTAAGAATGATGAGGATAGAATTGAATCAACGGAATCAACTATAGGATTTATGATGCACGGATACAAGAATTTATCCTACTGTCCTGCTATTATTCTTAATGACGAGGTTATATCAGACAACCCTGAGGGTGGTACGGGTAAGGGATTATTTATGAACGCACTATCCAAGATGAAAAAAGTGGTTACGATTGATGGCAAGTCATTTGCTTTCGAGAGAAGCTTTGCTTATCAGCTTGTGTCTGCCGACACACAGATACTTGTGTTCGATGACGTGAAGAAACACTTTGACTTCGAGAGGTTGTTCAGTGTGGTAACAGAGGGACTGACGTTGGAGAAGAAGAACAAGGACGCTATCAAGATACCATTCAGCAAGTCACCGAAGATTGCTATCACTACCAACTACGCTATCAAGGGTGCGGGTAATAGTTTCGCAAGGAGAAAGTGGGAGCTTGAGTTACATCAGCACTACAGCAAGAACTTCACTCCATTGGATGAGTTCGGCAAGCTGTTGTTTGGTGATTGGAATGATGACGAGTGGTGTGAGTTTGACAACTATATGGTTGGGTGTCTTCAAGGATACTTGAATACAGGATTGGTAGAGAGCAAGTTCGTTAACTTAAAGATACGTCAGCTATCAGCAGAGACATCACACGACTTCATCGAGTGGTGTGGTTTAATACATGGAGCACAAAGGAATGAAAGACTTGAGATTGATTACAAGATAAGTATGTCTGATTGCTACATAGATTTTACAGATGAGTATCCTGACTACGGACCAAGAGCTAAGATGTCTATATCAAGAATAAGATTCAACAAATGGATGGTTGCCTACGCTATGTATAGAACAGGAGCATCCCCTCAAGAGGGAAGAGATGCCACAGGTAAATGGATGAGAATGAAAAGACCTGACGAAGTAAACGCACAAAGAACATTAAGTATATAAATAAAATAAAATGGATAAATATCAAACAACAGAAGGAAAGATTGTAGAAGTTACAATTGAAATAGATTATCGTAAGTTTCCATTTCCAAAGGACTCTTATGAATATCATTTCGATAAATATTTTGACATACCTGAGGGTATATCTGACGATAAATACACAGATAAAGAGGCTCATAAATATGCTTTGTGTTGTTTAGAACATCAAAAAAACGAGTCAAAGGGAGGACTCTAAATCTCCTAACAATTAAAATCAAATACAATGAAACAATTATTTTTATTTGCATCAATGATGCTATCAGTAACAGCCTACTCTCAGTGGGAGATAGGAAACTATGTCGATGAGTTCGGCGAGAAGACGGAAGAAAGATTCTTACATCAGACGGTGTCAGGTACGTTCTCAAACTCAGCAACAAACAACTCAAAGTGTGCATACTTTATCGAGCACAATAAGGACGAAGAGGTGTTAGCTATTTCAATCTACCCATACGGTAGAAAATCTAAGGAGTCGTTCTATGATGACACGTTTCAAGACGTGAAGATAAAGAAGCCGTCAGGAGAGGTTGTAACCATCGAGGCTTTTTGTTTTGACGGTATGATATACTTCAGCGAGGAAGAGTATGTTCAGCTTATGAATACCTTAAAAGAAAAGGGAGAGTACAAGGTGTCTATGAAGTACAAGACAGACTACACTCAGTCAAGTTATAGATTTAAGTTCAACAACTAATGATAGAGTTTAGAGATTATCAAACAAACATAATAGCCAAAGGCACGGAGATGATTCGTGCCAAAGGCTTTCTCTATCTTGCGATGGAGGTAAGAACGGGTAAGACACTGACGAGTTTAGGTATTTGTGAACAGCTTGGTGTTGATAACGTACTTTTTCTAACCAAGAAGAAAGCAATGTCAAGTATCATAGATGACTACGATATGCTATGCCCTCACAACTTTGCGTTATTCGTTATCAATTATGAGTCGATACATAAGATACCAAAGATACATTGGGACGTTATTATATGTGACGAGGCACACTCTATGGGAGCATTCCCCAAGCCAAGCAAGAGAGCGAAGCAAGTCAAAGAATTGATGATGAAGAATAGAAGCAAAGCTATACTCCTGTCGGGAACACCTACACCGGAGTCGTTCTCGCAGATGTACCATCAAGTGTATGGGATACCAACGAATCCATTCAGTCAATACAAAAACTTCTACAGGTTCTGTGATGACTATGTAAATGTCACCGAAAAAAGAATTAACTCTATGGCGATTAAAGATTACTCAAAGGGTTATGATACCATCATACAAGAGATGAAGCCTTACACGATATCTTACACGCAATCTGAGGCAGGTTTCAAAGTGGATACGAAAGAGCATATGCTACTCGTAGATATGAAACCCATCACCCACTCTATAGCAAGTAAGTTGTCAAAGAACTTGGTGGTAGAGGGAGACGATGAGGTAATACTTGGAGACACTCCCGCTAAACTTATGCAGAAGCTACATCAGATATACTCAGGCACAGTAAAGTTTGAAAGCGGTAAGGCTATGACTTTAGACGAGAGCAAAGCAGAGTATATAAAGGAAAAGTTTAAAGGAAAGAAGATAGGAATATTTTATAAGTTTACACAGGAGTTAAAAGTTTTGATGGAGGTGTTTGGTAAAGATGCCTTGACCACAGAGCTGAGTGTCTTCAACGACACTGACAAGTCTATTGCTTTGCAGATTGTATCAGGAAGAGAGGGCATCTCTCTACGTCAGGCAGACGCATTAGTCTACTACAATATAGACTTCAGTGCGACAAGCTATTGGCAGAGTCGCGACAGAATGACAACCAAAGAAAGATTGAAGAGCGATGTCTATTGGATATTTAGTAAAGGCGGTATAGAGAAACAGATATATAAAGCAGTAACTAAAAAGAAAGATTACACCGTTCGACATTTTAAAAGAGATTTGCTATCTTTGGTAGGTGACGGAGCAGCAGATACAAGCAAAGAGAATAAAGGAACTTGAGGGAGAGGGGTACTATGTTATTAAGTTGATAAAGACTAATAAGAATGGCATACCTGACTTGATAGCTATACCCCCAAACTCTAATGTTATTTTTAGCGAGGTGAAAAAACCAAACGGCAAACTATCTAAGCTTCAGGAGTATAGACTAAAAGAACTAAAGACATATGGTAGAACAGAGGTATACAGAGGGGGGTAAGGATTTGCCTTACGATGTTGATGATTGGTTTGTTGAACAGATACGCGATATGCCTTTAGAGAACGCATTAGATATAGCAAATCAGGTGATAGAAAATATAGATGAGCTACCAAAAAAAAATGGGTGGGCACAAATTATAGGAGGAGTGTCTCATGTGACAAAGACACCTTTCTTTTTTGCTGTTGAATATTTAAATCAACACGAAGAGAAATGTATTCTATTGGGAGTGGAGGAGATAGATGTAGACAAGTATTTAGATTATATAATAGATAAAAAAACAATTAAGTTAAATGAAGATGACGAGGAATAAAGAATTAGAAAATGAATTAATAGAAATAGTTAATGGTGTATATGATGTAGATATAAGGCATAAAAGCAGAAAGAGAAACATCATTGACGCACGAACCGTTTTTTATAATCTTCTTTACAACGAGGGATATAGCTTGACAGATATAGGAAGAGCTATGAATAAGAATCACGCAACAGTTATTAATGGACTGAAACTTTTTGAGGTTATTTTAAAAACAGACATTCAATTTAATACCAACTATAACGTATGCAAGGCACACTTTAAAATTGCTTTCAACAATCTGTTCCCTCCCGGAAAGTACACGGAAAAACCCATTGAAGAAATGCTTTTGGAAAGGGTAAACAAACTTAAAGCTGAAAACATTGCTTTGAAAAAAGAAAATAATTATTTAAATTCGCTACGAAATGAGTTATAAATTTAGTGATATAGAAAAGATTATTAGCTTTTCTTCTTGGACTGACAAAGAAAAAAAAGACGAGCTACTTAGAATAGATTGCTCTATGTACACATATCTTGGAAAGGACTCGAGCAAGCAAGAATTAGAACAGGTTAAGAAAAACTCAAGAGTAATATACAGGTCTTTAAAAACTATAGACCATAACCTTTCTGAGCTTTTAATGAACGCAATAGACAAGTAGAATGCCTGACATATCAGCAGTAGACAAGGAAAGATTAGTACACATTAACCTGCTGATGGATGAGTTCCACACACATACCGCAAACATATATGAATGTCTTGTTGACAGGGAAGTAGAAGACTGTAGTGTTGAGGTTAACTCATTTATAAATAAATTAAAACATTTAAAAAAATCTCTTGAAGATGACGTTTAAAATTTGCAGAACTTGTAAGAAAGAAAAGCCTGAGAGTTTTTACCATAGCGCAGGAAGAAAGAATGGGAAGAAGTATAAAAGAAAGGTATGTAAAGATTGTTATAGCGTTACTAAAAAATTGTATCGAGATAAAAAAAAGGAGTGGTACAGCGTTTTAAAAAAGAACTTAGCCTGCAAAAAATGTGGATACTCTAAGCTAACACACCCTGACACCTTTAGTCCTAAAGCAATGCAGTTTCATCACGCAAACAAGAATAAAGAGTTCGATGTTTCCGGTGCTATATATATGGGATACTCAAGAGAGAAGATTGTACAAGAAATAAATAAGTGTACGGCATTATGTTCGAGATGCCATACAGAGGAACACGATAAATTAAATTAAATATATATGTCAATATCAATTTTACAGCAGATAACAGAAGACTTCCCCGATGAAACATTCTTATACCCTACAGGATATGAGGACTGTGTAGTAGGACTTCAATATGCGAGCAACGTACTTATAATGGATTCAAATAAAATTATTAATAAACTAATAATAAAGGAGGGTCTTAGCGAAGAAGATGCTATTGAATATTTTAATTTTAATATTGCGGGTGCAGGAGGAGATGGGTTTCCTATATATGTATACATACCGGAACATGAATGAGTAAGCTGTTTGAAAAGGAAGAAGATAGAACAAGAGAACTTAAAGCTATTAAAAAGTTTGTTGACAGGTTCAAGGGCTCTTACGAAAAGCTTGACCCTTTTGATATAGACTTTAGGGTATATGACAAAGACAAGAACCTTATAGCTTACGTTGAAGTCAAGGGCAGAAAAAAGTATTTAGCCAACTGTTATCCTCTTCCTATTTCTGCAACCAAAGTTACTAAGCTGTGCGCAAAGAGACTCAACCCTGTAATTGTTTGGGCTTGTGAAGACGGTATCATATACGGAAAGGTAAGTGAAATTCAGGGAGAGGTTAGATGGGGAGGCAGAAAACCAAGAGAGGATTCATACTCTGACGAGGAGCTTATGCTTTACTACCCAAAACAAAAGACGCTCAAGTACGTTAAGTATTATTAGTGTCTTCAGCGACACTAAGTGTATCTTCTCTTTGGTGGTCGCAAGTTCTGAGGCTTCCTATTCATGTTCTTAAAACCATCTGTTGCGTGATATAACTTTACCTGTTTCTCTGTGAATTTTCTACCGCTTGGGCTGATGTATTTGTTTGGTCCTATCTTTTTAAACGGCATATTAAAATAATTTATCTCCTATCTTTTTTGTTTTCTTCTTCTTGCTATCACTTTCCGAAGAGGTGCTTTCTTCTTTGTCTGCGCCCCCCTCCCGAACATACTCACTGTAGTTCAATAGCTTCAACATAAGGTCTCCGTATCCTTTAAAATCACCCGTAGCAACATCTCCATAGTTTTTGAGAGCGGTATCATATTGTTTATAAGGAATACCTAATAAGCTAAAGACTCCGTATCTAATTTTCTCTGCATACTTCTCTTTCGTTTCAGGTTTTACAGATTGATTGTACTTGCTGTAGTTTTGTAGTAATCCACTTACCTCTTGAAATAAAGGAACATTTCTCAACTTCCCCGCCCAAGGCTTCTCGTCAAAAGCGTCATTAAGCCCTGCAATAATATCTCCGATAATAAATATTGACTGAATGTTTCCTAAAAGCAAAGACTTAAAACCAAACATCTGCTCCGTATCATCGTCTTCCCAATCCTGAGCGAGACCCGGCAACCCTAATGCAACGTACTTAAAGAATGTCGGTACAACAAAGTGATAAGTAATAAATGTTCTAAGGTTATCCCTTACACTACCCTTTCCTGACTGAGCCGCTGCCTTTGGGTCCATAGTTCTCGCCAACACCATAAGCTTTCTGTGAAGCTCTCTAATGGAATACACTTCTTTTCTCATTAATGCACGAGGAGAAGATGTAAATAGTTGAAACGACCTCATCAAGGCAGAGTCTGTAGAGAAGTGGTCCTTATCTTGAATGTCTGACGACTGCTGAGTTGATAATATCTGAGGAGTCGTTTTCTTTATTGCAAAATCAATAGCCTCCTGTTCCGTAGCTGTAGGGTTCTTCTTCTTGTATTCGTCTTTATAGTATGCGTAGTTGGGAATGCTTCCCATAACACCTGCCATGTCACCCACCTTTACCAAATACATAAAAAAGTTTCTTACGCTATTAAAGTTCGTCTTGCTTGTACCTAAAACAGTTTTTCCTCCAAGTATGTCTTGAGACTGTTCCTTGGCGTATGTCTCTATAATCTGTTGGAAGTCATCTCTTTCATACCTATTCTGTAGCTCAGGAGAATTGTCATACATCTCTTGCCATGTTGTATTATACTTAGCCACCCCATTTTTCGTTTCTTTTAAAAAGTATAAACTCCAATTCCTGTACCCTATATAGTCAGCGAATGCTAATGACGAAGTCATCTGCTTAACGGCAACAACGGGGTTTAATCCTAACTTACTAATTGCAAACGCACTTGTTGCTGCTGTGAATACAGGATGGTCAGGAGTTAGTCTTGCGTTTCTTCTTTGTATTATTTTTTCTAATTGCCCTTGAAGAACCTTGTATACATCTGCGTCTGTGAATGTCTCTATCGCTTTCTTAACCAACGGGTCCGAATACATCTTAGAAATGTCTCTCATATTCTCTCCGTAAGCAGAGAAGTATTCCATCTCGTCAACATACTGAGAAAGAATATTATCACCACTGACTATTTTAATTGGAGCCTTGTTTTTTATACGCATCATTGTGGACTGACTTCCAACAGAAGTTCTATAAGCATTCTGAATGGACATAACGTCTTGAACTTGCTCTTGCCTTTCATCTCTCACTAATCTTCCCGCATAGTTTTTATTCCACGGCATATTGGTTCTGTATATCTTTTTATACACCTCGTTGTATTGATTATATACCGATGGGAAAAACTCATTGACCTGCCAATCCGCCCACTCTTTTACCTTTGAGTCGAGCTTAGATGTTATCTGCGCCATTATTTTTTTGTGGTCATACCCCTCAAACGTGCTTGCGAATCCGGGATGATTTGCGCTGTCTTTATATTGATTATACAAATAGTACATTTCGTTCTGACTGTACCTTTCAACTAAACCATCTATCTCTCTTTGAAGTTTTCTCTTCTCAGCTTTGCTTTTAGATTCTTTAAGTTTTTTATTTAACGAGTCGTATTTCTCTTGGTCGAGTATTATCTCAACATTTCTTCTTTGATTTTTCTCACTTACTTTCTCAAAGTTCTTACCAAATATTTCTTCAGCCTTTATTTTTAACCTTGTGATTTTTTGCCTCTGTCCTTTCCTGTAGTTTCTTCTCGATTCATTAAGCCTGTCGATTATAAGCTCAGAAGACTTGCCTCCAAACATCTCTCCCTGCCCCTTAGAGATTCTACTAACCAAGCCCTCAACGCTTTCTGTTCTTTTAAAAATCATACTCGTTGGAGTGAGGATAACATTTAATATTTTTCCAAGAACATTTCTGTCTTTCATATTTTTTCTTTCGCGGACTTTTCTTTTACCCTCAGCCACAGACTTCTTGTCATTGTAGTCTACCTCAATGCCTGACACATCCTCAAGAAACTCAGACTTGAGTCTATTGTATCTCTCTTTGGCTTGACGTATCACCTCATTATAAGACTCTCTCTCAAGGGTTAAAAGATTATTTAAAAGATTCTGTACATTAACGAGGGTGTCTGCTTTGTTCGGGTTGTCGTTCTCCATCAACAAAGCTTCGTTGTAAAGTATAGCTATTTCAATATCCTGCATACGAGTAGCGTCTTCATCTGAGAACTCATTCTTCTCTTGAAGTTTTGAAAACTCTACCCTTAGAGATTCTATTTTTTCAGATATAAAATCAGCATCAGCTTTTAATTTAGATAGCTTTAATTCTATCTTCTCAATGTCTTCCTTGTTGTTGTTTCTTACAGCGGTAACAAGTCTTGCTTGAAGCCTATCTATTTCATTATAATTAACAACATCTATAGCTAAGTCCTCTGCTATTTTTTCAATTCTTTCTACCGCCTCAGGAAGAAAGTTAACTCCTTTTTTTCTACCACCCTCAGTCTTCTGAGTTCTTATAGACAACTGTTTGTTTATTTTCTTAACAGCATTCGTTACTCTTTTCTGCATCACAATCTTGCTAACCTTATCCATAACCATACGGATATCGTTGTCAGGTTTGACGGCAAGATTCTCAAAGTCTTTATAGAACTTAGCGTTTGTTATCTCGTTGATTAACTGATTGACTTCTTTTGATTCCCATTGTGTACTTGGGAAATTCTTTCTTATGAAGACCCTCAATTGAGTCTGTAAAGTAGCGAGCTCCTTTGCCCCTTTGCGTCTCTGCTTCACAACCTCTCTCATCTTCTTAATGTCTTGAGCGACCTGAGCACTTTCATTAATGTTTAAGCTTGCATTTAATGCTATCAATAAATTTTGCTGAAGCGTTTCGTTATACGTCTTAAAAGTTTTATCCCTCTTTAAAAACAATTGTGCCTGCTCTTGTATTTCTTTTAGAGATGGATTCTGATTTCTTTTAAATGCTTTTATTTTTTTAAGGGTTCTTTCATACATCTTCATTCCCTCGTTTACTCCGCCGGGCACATTAGCAAACGCGGGAGGGAACGTGTTATTAAACAAGTCTCTATTTATCTCTAAAGCATCCTTAATTTCTGATACAGTAAAGCCTTTACTTTGCAGGTGGATTTTAATTGCGGCATCTGAGAAACCATTATTACGTCCGTATATAATTACCTGTGTCATGTCCTGCTCTGCGCTGAACGCTACCTCAGGGTTCTTTAGCTTGGTTAGATACCTTGCGTTTGAACCACGCACAGGTTTACCGCTAAAGATATCTGCCAAGGCTGTGCCTAAGAAATCGTCAAGGTTCATATCCTGTAGCTCAGAAACCTTTACATCTTTAGACATTTTAAAAGAAGACTTTATAAACTTCCACATCCCAACTATCCATTCTTGGAACTTGCTTCTTGTTGCCGCTTCAGCGATTGACTCTCCTTTGTTACCAATAAGAATAGCCATAGCTTCGTGTGCTGCTTTTTCTTCGTTGCCCTCAAATATTTCTAACTGACGCTTATACTCTGCTGTTTGCTTTACAAGCTGAACACCTCGGTTATATATCTTCGTACCCTTTGGAGTTGTTAAAAGAAATGTTTGCCATACGTGACCCATCTCGTGTATCGCGGTGTTAAATATTTCCGATTGAGTATTGTGAACCTCAGGGTTTATGTATATGTCTCCGTCCTTAGTTACACCATAAACAACTTTACCATCGACAAACTTTTTATTTATTTCCTCAGAGTTCATCACATTATCAAACGTCTCTTGGTCTGTGGATATTACCACACCGGGGAACGATTGATTCATAAAGGCTATAAGCTGTTGCTCCTTTGTTATGTTCTGCTGAGCTATTGCTCCAATAAATTCTGCGTTAGGTAATCCGTTTTGCACACCAAGTTTCTGAGTAAGTATTGTTCCTACACTTGCCTCTAAAAGCTCTCCCGGTTTTGGAGCTGTCTCTCTATCTTTTTTCGAAAGTTTTTTATATGCAGACTTACTCATCCTCCTGCCTTTCTGCTCTTCCGCTACAAGCCCCGACATTGCATTAGCGTATGCCTGTGGATACGCTTTAACTACTGACACAGGATTCTCAAGAATACCTATAGTTTTTCCTTTTGTTCCAAAAGCATAGTTAGGGTGCTTGGTATTTATTATCGCTTCGTCTAAAGTAGTCTCCACAAGTTCATTTGTTTGTGGATTAAACTTGCCTACCTCAATAGCTTGAAGTGCGATAATGTTTCTTTGCGGTACATTTTTTAACTGTGGCTCTGTGATTAGGTCTGTGATAATACCAAGATGCACGAGCTCTAAAGCTTCTTTTGGCATACCCTCGATGAGTGCTGCAGGTACAGCCTTGTCAGACTTTGATGGAGCTTTTGATTCTCCTGCCCTGTTTGGCTGACCAAAAGTTATTTGCTCAATGAGAGTTCGTCTTGCGGGAAGAGAAAGCGTTTCAATAAACTCTTGACTCACAACTTCGTCTATGATTTTTGGATTTAGTTTAGCTAAAGTTTTTAACGCGTCCTTATGTCCCTTGACTTCTTTCTGATAGTTTTTTATAGTGAGAGGTTTTAACTTTTCACCCTTGTCGTTAAGACCTGTTTTGATGGACTTCTCTCTTGCTGCAATCTTGTCTTTAATAGATTGTTTTAAAAGTTTTACGGCACTCTTTCTGTTCTTTACAGGAATTTTTGTGAGGTTATCTCTAAGGACTCTAAAGGTTGCTTCGTTAGAAAGTATTGACCCCTCACCCATCTTTACTACAGACATAGGAATGTGTCCTGCAAACTCAGGGTTTGCTTTCCACCACTCCTCAAATACTTCTTTGTTTTGTTCGTATGTTTTAACAGCTTTATTAAAAATATCGGCTGCCTCTTTTTCAGTGGTGTTAGCCCAAGCAGCATTCTCATTACCCTCTGTTCCTGTAAACCCAAGACCACCTCTGAGGTTGTCTATTGTATTCCCCGTTTGAGGATTCACTATGACACCCGTTGTCAGTTGGTCTGATATTGTAAAGATTGTTGGGATACCATCTATTATCTGTAGGGTGGCGATGGTTGGAAGTTCGTTGTCCGTTCTCTCGTTAAGCTCCTGAGTATTTATAGTGACGCCCTCAGCCGTAGTATCTAAGTTGGTACTTACATTACCCGACTCTTGCTCGTTTATCTTTTCAACTATCTCCTGAACGCCTGCCTCAGTATCTTCAGACACCTCTTCTTGAACCTTTGCCTCATCCTTAGTTCTAAACTGCGGGTCTTTACCTGCCTCTAACTCTGCTGTTGTTTTAGGACGGATTGTAATATCTACTTTTGCTCTTTGAATTTGCTTACCGTCTTTTATAATTGCAGGTACTAATACATTAGAAATTTCTCTGACCGTTAAATCAGTATCAAGGTCCTTGGCTTCCTTAGTTGTTGTTGTGTCGTCAATCTCTATAATCTGACCTTCAACCAATATGGTCCCTAAAAGTGGTTCAATTTCAATACCCTGCTCATTTAATTCCTGCTCTGCCTGCTCAAAAATGGCAGCGTCTTCCTTAGAGACAGTAGCCCCCGCACGCTCTCCTCTCGCTTTGTTATTCTTATATCTCTCTATTGCTTGAGCCTTATCTTTTACAGTAGTTGCTTCTTGTAGGGCTTTCTTATCTTTTTGTATTATTTTGTTTAGACGTTTTTGAATTTTAGAGTCTTTATCCTGCATACGTGAAGACTGCTGACCTTCATCGGTAGTTTGCTTAATCATTTCAAAACCTGTATCGGTTTTTCTTGCTAAGTTATTTCTAACCAAGCTCTCCCAAAGTTTCTCTCCCGGCTTAACACCACCCTCCTCAACGAACATAGTGCTTGACACAACCTTTTTGTCTCCAACCATTTTATTGATAGCCTGATAAGCTTTAGTCGCTATGCCTTTCTTTTGATTTGCAGAAGACACATCAACATCCTGAACGACAATCTCTCCTTTGCTGTTCTGAGTAAACATAACCTCACCAACCTCTTGACCATCTTGTTGTATGGTATAGACATTGCCCTGCTTTTCTTGTGACCTTGTTGGATTTACCACAAGGGAAACTTCTTCAACAGGTGTCGTTGGCGACACTTCTTGTTCTTGTAGGGAGATGTTCTGTTCGTTTAAGTTTTCTTTTGCACGCTGAAGTATCTCCTCTTGTGTAATAACAGGTGCTTGTCTACGACCAAAGAGCATACGTCTTCTTCCCGGACCTCTCTCCTCTTTAAGCTGCGCCTCTGCCGCCTTTAACTGAGCGTCTTTGTTCTCTTGCATCTCGTTATTCCACTGCTCCTCCAACACCGATTGCGCTTCTTCTACAGCGGGAGCTTCCTCAACTACCTGCTCTTCTACAGCGGGAGCTTCCTCAACTACCTGCTCTTGTGCAGCAGGACGAGATACTCCCTCAGCTTCAAGCTCTTGACCTAACAATTGAGCCTCTTGCTCTTCAGCAGTCTTCGTAGATACGTCCTCTTCAACAGGTGTCGTTGGCGACACTTCCTCTTCGGTTCGTGATTCAGTAACACTTTCTAAAGCATCTTTAAAAACTTTTTGAGTTCTCCAAGAATTAAAGTCTTTAGTTGTTTTACCCTCGGACTTTAACCTGTCATACTCTCTTGTACTTTCCGCAAGCTCCTTGTCAGCCTCTCTTGTTATTTCAGCAATGTCCTCATTTAAAATAGATACTTGTCTCTGCTGTTCTTTTGTGGTTGCTTTGTCTAAGTCCTTTATACTTTCTTGTATTTCATTTCTCGTCATTACCAATTTAAGTATCTTCTTTTGATATGACGGAGCGTATTCTTTTCTTACAGTATTAGACAGGGCAGCAATCTTGCCATACTCCCTCATTACTATATCAACATCCTCCTTAGAAAGCATACGTTCCTCACCCTCTTTTGCGAATGGGCTTGGCACAAGACCAATAGCTGATTCAAGTGCGCCTCTCTGTAAGTTGATATATTCCTCTACGGTTTCTGATTCAGTAATCTCTTTGAATATAGCCCACTGAGGGTCGGTGATATTTTCGAACTCAACAGATTGACCCGATTCAGATATCGCTCCGGGAAGCCCCATGACAACACCTCCAACCATCTCCGCTAATCCGGCGTGAAATGCTTGGTCGTGTACTGCTGAATCAAATGCTTTGTCAAGACTAAACTTTCCGTCCTTTGATAAGCTAACTACATTATCAAAATAGTCTACGCCTTGAGCCAAGTCAAAAATTTCTTTACCATAAATATCCGCTATCTCTTGTAGATAACCCGTCTCAAACTCCGCAGCTCCTGCGGAACCTGTTAGTATTGCTCCCTTTAAAATCTTTCCGCCTACGGAATTCTTTATTGTCTTCTTTATTGTTTCCCTAAAAGTCCTTGAGGTCTGCTGTGCGACAGGCTTCTTACCAAAAGCTGTTAGTGCTTTCAATGTAATCTTAGAAACAAGAGAAGAGTTTCCTAACACGTTTCTCATACCGAACTCCTCTAACGCACCAACTACAGCACCTAATGGAACTTTTAGATACAGCTTTTCAGCTTCAGACATATTAGCGAACATAGGATTTTTATTCATCTGCTCATCAAGGTTCTCAACACCCATTGCATAAAATGAAGCAATACGAGCGGGACCTGTTAACATCGCAGGTAATGAGCGTGTTACACCTGTAAGACCTTGCGCTACCCATCCAAGCTCGTTGAACTTTGCCACCGTTTCTTCGCTTACCATTCCGCCACCGACTTCAAGCTTTCCTGTTTTATCGTTTATAGTAACTTGACCGCTCTCAAAAAGTTCCCCCACATCAAGGTTACCACTGAAAAGCATTCCTGAAGCAAGCTCTCCTGCATACTTTAGAGGAGTCTTAATTTCTTTTTTCCAATCCTTTAACTGTTGGTCTGTAAACAATGCTTCGCCCTCTATAGCTTGATGAAGATAGTTATACATATTAGCTATGTCAGCACCAAGGTCTATATATCCTCTTAACACTTCTGAAGTTCCTCTTGCAAATTCTCCAACAAACATTTCGGGAAGATTGCTTAGGTCCCAATCAACTGCCGCTGCCGCTCTTGCTCCTGCTACCCTTGTGAATTCAGACTGCATATTGTCTATATCGGTAACGGCTTCGGTTAAGCCTATTACTGCACTGTTAAAGTTTTTTGCCGATGTGTTTAGCTGAGTGTTTAACACCTCATACTTAGCTCTTAGTTCTTGGTTTGTAGGGTCTGCAGAAATTAAAGGTTTTAATTCCTCAATAGATTTTTGCGTTTGTTCTATATCTGCTTTTTGAGTTAAAATATAATCGTTAAGTTCTACCGCTGCTTTGTTTTCGTTTTCAATAGCTTTGATTCTTCTGCTGTCATATCCATTATTATACTCTATAACGTCATAAGCGTACTCAGTGCCTATTCCTGTCTTAGATAATTGGGATGGCATCTCCAATGCTGTAGAAATCACGTCTTCATCTGACAGTTCTTGTTGAGCATATTGGTCATTCAAAAAACTTTGTATTGCGAATGATGACTCACGGTCTCCTTCGTCTGTAAAATTGTCAAGGGAAACTTCAAGAGTTTCTCCTGACGGAGATGTTATTGTAACATTATCTGTAACTGTTCCCGATTGTGAAAAGCTAAAACCATACTGACCAAACTTGCTATTCAATAAAGGAACAACCTCGTCCTCTTCTTGCCCCGCAAAATAATCAAAGTCAATACTATTCATAGCTGCACTCCAACCAAACCCCGATGGCATTTGAGCAGGGTCATAATAGTTTCCATTAAACTCTATGTATCCCGCATCCTTTTTCTGCTGATTGGACAGGGCTTTTAACTGCTTGTTATAACTTAATTTAGCAGCAGCAGGAGCTGCTTTAGCCATCTCTGAAAGACTATAGATGTCTATTCCTGTATTTATTTGGGCTCCGCCTAAGGCTTCTTCAAATGTAGGCTCTAATGTAGGATTTATAATACCTCTTTGATTGGATTCGTAACTATCTAATTCAGTAAGCTTATCTGCCACAGCTCTTCTTACGTCAGGAGTTATAGCACCATCCAACATTGACATCAACTTATTTCTCTGCCAAGCTCTGCCCTCGTTTGTTTCTTCTATTTCTCCTAACGCGGGTTCTTTCATCAAGTTCCCTAAAAAATCTTTTACTAATACAGGCTGTTTTGTTTCACTCGCTTCCTGCATAATAGGAGCGTTAACCATTTGGGTATAGTCAGTAAAGTCAACGGGTGTTTGCGATTCAGAAGGCTGCGAATCCAATAAACCATCTTCCGATTTGGATTCCGTATCTTCTTGATAGTCTTGGATAATGTCCGACATTGAACGAGTATCCCCTTTTTTTTTTACAGGTCCTCCTGAGACTTGTTCTTGCATTGTTGTCGTAGCATCTACATCCACACCCTCTACAGTTTCGGTGGTAGTGAAATTAAACTCAGGAAACTTTGCATTGACCACTTCGTAGTTATAGTTATTTGCTTCCGCCGTAGCAACATAGTCTTTAAGCAATTGCCAATCGTAGTTTTGAAGCTCAGGAAACTTGTCAATAGTAACCCTCCAATTATAATTGTTAGCTTGAGCTGTTGCTATAAAGTCTTTTAAAATCTGTTCATCCATTTTATTCAGGCTTATTATTTTCTATCGTTTCCTCCGTGTGCTGCTGCTCCTGTTCCTGTTCCTGTTTCAGCAGGTCTGTTTGATTGTAATATCTTTTGATTTTCTTCCTTGGTGACTTGAACTTTAATCGCTTGCTTAATATTCTCATCAGTAAGTTCATCCTTATACCTATCCGTTTTTCCAACTATCTTTCCATCCCTGTCAATAAGAACTTGGTCATTCGTTTCATCATTCGCTATTGTTAATCCTAAGTCACCTGCTAATTTCTTTAGGTCTTCACCCTCAGCGGTTTCTACTTCTTCTTTGTATTTTCTAACCACCTCTGCTCTTGGGCTTTCACTTGCAAGAGTTTTTGCACCTATAAGGCTAACACCGCTTTCATATTTTAAAGTTTTAGATTTGCCTGCTTTTGCTATCTCTTTGTTTAGCTTACTGCTGTCTGTTATTCCGTGTATAATAGAACCGAGCTCTGCGTGAGACTCAAGGGTTATGTCATTCACGTCATAGTTTTTCTTTATTATAGATACGTTTCCATCAGCGTCTTGAACTGTAAAATAAACTTTGTTTTCAAATGCACCTGATTCAAAATCTATACCTGTAACACCATTTGCCTTAGCAGCAGGTGACTCAACAACAGCCTGAACTGCAGAATTTCTTGCGGTGGCATCAGGAGCATACAGAATCTTGTTCCAAAGACCAACAGCGGCTAATTTCTCTGTTTCCTCCCTTCCGGATTTTGAATATTTAGCACTTGCGGCTGCTGTGTCATAAGGACTATAAGGTGTAAAGCCTGCTGATTTTGCAGCCTCCGTTGTTGTTATCCTTTTTCTCATATTGTTTTTGAGATAGTCATAAACCAATTCCTCTTGCTCCTCTGAAAGCTCAGGCTCCAAAGCCCCTGAAGAAAGCTGCTTAATATAAACCTTTGACGGGTCAGAGTCAGCCTCTTCCTTACTGAATGTAGGCTCAAAGTCTTTATTTAAATCATCTGTAAGTATCGACATTGAGTTCCAAGGTTCAGCCATTTGCTTTTCAATAGCATACCGCTCAGCCTCCTTATAACTATTCTTAGCAATAGCCATCTCTCTTTCCTCTTCGGGAAGCGCAGCTATCTCCTCATCTGTAAGATATACCCCACCCTTTTTATCGGCAAACTCGAAAATCATATTCTGCTTTCCTTTACCTGCTGTCTTGTATACAGTGTTTGTAACGTCACCAATCATATCCACTTCGTTCTGCATAGCGGCATCGGCATCATAGTAGTTAAAGTCCTGCTTGATTCTCATGTTGAGCTCGTTAACGGTATACGTGTCATTTTCCTTGTCTGATAAAACCAAAACTGTTTTTCCGTCTATTTCTTTCTCAACTAATTTTCCTAATGTTACTTGACCATCCGTAGGATTTATTACTGCTTTAGTTTGTCTTAGGTTTCCTAAACCCTCCATCTGCTCCATCATCCAACTCTCCATATATTGACTTCGTTCTGCAGGATTTAAAGAGTTTGCTCTTTCTTGCTTTCTTTGAAACTCTTCTTGATATACCTTTGACAAGTCAAACATTGTCTTTGTTCCGTCATTGAGGTTCTGTCTCATTATGGTATAGTCTCTTGGCTTCAACAATCCTGACTTTAATAAGTTGTCTTGTATTAGCAATGTCTCTTGTGCGCTATTCGCAAAGTCCAAAGCCATTTGATTGGCAGGCTCATAGTCTCCCATAGGAGCGTTCTCAAGCGTATCTGAAAGCTGTCTTGTCTTTTCATCAATAGCAGCTTTCTTCAGCTCTCTAATCGCAACCTCTTCTTTTAAAGTGTCACTAAGGTTTTTGCCAACCTCAGCCCAATTTATTGTAGTGTCTGCTTGTCTCTCTGCCCACTTATAGTATGTAGCCATATCTTATTATCTTAATTGAAAGGGATTCATATATGATGTATCAATGTCCTGATACGCATTTCTAAACTGAGATGAACCAAAAATTTGAGCTTGTTGCTGTGGAGTTAGAGATTGTTTAAACTGTCTAAATTGTGCATTGGACATACCGCCTACACTTGCTAAATCTAAATTTGAAAATTCCTGTCCCGAACCTGCAAGCCCACCTGTTTGACCTATTGTTCCAAACTTAGCAAACTCCTCAGGGTTAAACTCCATACCTCCTACAGCGGCTTTCTGAGCTCCCAAATTCTGTTGGTATAGAGGAACCATAGACAGTCCTTGCTGAACCGCTGCTGTGCTTGCTGTAAGACCTCTTTGCATTTGAAGTCCTCTTTGCTCATCGGCTATAGCCGCTGCTTCCTGAGCACCTTGAACTTCTGCCAAGTCCAACTGAACACCAACGTCTCTGAGTCGAGAGTCTTCCTGCGCAGTCATCTTCTGCAAATCACTCATCTCCTTACCCATAGCTGTTCTTGTTTCTTGCTGAGCTTTCTGCCCGGCAAGTCCCAATCGTCCAACTCCACCTAAGAGAGCTCTCGCACCCGCATCCTGAAGCCCCTCCATCATATCTTTTTGCGCAGTTAGGGTCGCCTCTCTTTGTAATTCAAATTTTTCTTTCTGAACAGCGAGCTCCTCGAAGTAGTTAACACCAAGAGCTTTACGAGCTGATTCCATAGATTTTTCAGCGGCTGCCTCAGCTTTCTTTTGAAGTTTTCTTTGCTTATTAGCAGAGGCGAAAGAACCTATCGCGCCACCAACAGAGGAAACTAACCCTCCAACAGCACCTATAGCGGCAAATGGGATTAATGCAATCATATACTTTGTATTTACACAAAGATAAGAATTTTAAGGAAAACTTTTCATCACCTCTGATTCTACAGCGAAAAGCTCTGAGGCTGTTTGACTGTCAAGTCTTAATGTAAACTCGCAGAAGTGACCAAGTATCCCGTGTGATTCAGCTATAGGGTTCTTGATGTACAAGAAGAAAGCATCTTGAATAGGAATAGGATTAGTCGCTCCCGGAGATGTACCGGGACTCGCATCAATTACTATCCTGTTTGTATTGTTAGGTAAATCAACTTGTATGTCAGTAACCTTTCCTGCAAACACAGGAGTTAAGGTTGTTATAGGAGCAACAGGAGGTACTGCATAGTAAAGCAAGTCTCCAATACTTAGTATGCTTCCTATGCTTAATGTGAGAGGAAAGTCTACATTATATGTGGCTGCAACCCCTCCTACCGAAGAACTGTTTCCGATACCGTTTAAAGAACGCAACTCCCACTCCGACTCATTAGTAGCTGAACCTGTAGGTCCATCGCTTCTTACAAACGCAAACCAATTTCCCTCTTTCTTTTCAAACCACGAAGCCTCAACAAGACCTGTCGTCTGTATGTCCGTAGTAAGCGTTGCTTTCCACGCATCATCAGATTCAAGATTGATTGTTTTAAATACTTTGTTCTCAAGAGGAGTGTCGTTGAAGACACTTGTAATAGTGGCAGGGTATGCCACATCATAAAAAGTATTTCGCAAATCATTGGTATTGTGTCTCCATATGTTTCCACCTTTAAAAGAATAAAAGAACCTGTTCATTCCTATCATATAGTCAGGAACAAAAGAATAAAAGGATGGGAATCCTTTAGAAGATTCACTGTATGTTAGTGTGTAGTTTCCTGTTAGTCCTGCCATGTCTTTTAATTGAAATAATCATAAATAATATACATATATTCTCCCGTACCTACAGCAGGAAGCGTTATCGTACCTGTAACGATTGGACTCGTTATTGTCAAAGGAAGAGATGTGGCATCTGCTAATAAATCCCTTATGTCAGCCAAAGAATTTGTATAAAGCCTTGAGCTTCTTAAGAACATTAATCTGTTAGGTGTCGGTGGTGTAAAGTCAAACACAAAGCTATCAGAAGACCTTTTGTTACTGATGATAGACAGCGTGTCTCCGTTGTTAGGAATAATACCACCCCCTTGTGGAGCAGTTATAACAGTGTAGTCGCTTACCTCTTCTGTCGCAGGGTTTCCATCACCAAGGGCAAGCCTCACTCTCTTGCTATGTAGAGGAGATACAAATGTTGAACCATCAGTCCATTGATACTGATTGTGAATGGTGTCCCCCACCTGTGAATCTTTACTTACACACACCTCTATAAGTGTTATCTCCTGTGCCTGTGGACACCCTACCGTTATGTCAAGCTCAACAACTTGCTTGCCTCCCGGAGGAGATGAAGCAGGGGTGAGTGTGATTACCACATCCTCATCACTAACGCTGTTCTTTGTAAAGCTAAATGTTCCTGCGCCTGTTGTGTTAATATTGGTAGATGTTCCTGTATAGTCTTCAGATATTGTTATGGACCCACTATCAGAAAATGATATAATGTTGTAATCAATATCACACGTCCCAACCGTGTTGCCCACGTTAACCGTAAAGCTTAAAGGAGTAGCGGAAGTAACAGTTAATCTTCGAGTAACTCCACAGTTTTGGACTTGCTCTTCCACGGGGAGATTCGTTGTATTGGAAGATAAAACATATTCATTCATGTAAGGGTCGAAAGCTCCAAGCTTCTGAGTGTCCCCGCTGCCAATGAATAGGTCTCTAAACCAAGAACGCATTCCTGATTCTGACACCACACTTAATTGTTCTCCTTGACCTTGACCTTTAAGTTGAATTACAGCTCCACGTTTAGCGTCTGTAAAAAACTTACTATAACCCCACTGAACATAGCTTTCAGGGTTTTCACTAATACCATACTTCTCTACTCTTGCAATCTGAGTACCTAATACTTCAGGGACAGAAGCAATAGCACCTCCACCTGTAGAGTCGCTAAGTAAGTTCTTTCCTGCAAGTACATATGATATCTTGTCCTCTTGTAAAACAAGAACATCCGTCTCTCTTCCGTCTATGAGTTGCACCGCTCCAAAAGAATCCTCTAATGTTTTAAAGTTGGCAAGACCCAAATTAAACTCGTTGAGTTTGTTTACATTGGTCTCATCGTTAAATACTCCGCTATATGTGAGGTCGGCAAATCTATGGGACTGCTTATACTCCTCTGCAGATGTACTAAAAAATCTTTCTCCAAGAGCTAAAGGCTTGCCTATTAACGAGTCTAAAATCTTATAGCTTTCTACTCCATTACCAAAAGAGTAACAGTTTCCAAAAGCTGTATTGACAATAGCAGGAGTTGTTGATGTTTGATACACTCCATCAGAACCTTGATGATATCCTGTCGATTGGTCTATAGCATAAGACTCTGACGATTCATACCATAGGTCAGGCTGAGCATCAGCAGGCGTGCTTTCAAAAACGATAGTGTTATCTGCTCTAATTATTTCCCAACTAACTCTTATTGTTGATTTTCTTTTTCCCGAACCGTAAGACTTGATACCTCTCGTTACAAATTGTATTTGAGAACTTCCTGCAGCACCGGCTCTAACCCACATATACTGAACATTGTCTTCACTTTCCGTTAGCGAAGTATTGTCAGCCTGCCTTACTAATGTTTGAGTTTTAAAAAAGTCTGAATCTCCCTCACTAACAAAAGCTGAATCAAAAGCCGATTCAATATCATTGTCATTAAACCATTCTAAAATATCATCATAATTTTGAGGAGATATAAAGTTTGCTTCTATAATGCCGTTAGACCCCTTTACAAGAAAAACATTAGACCCTTCCCTATCGAATTCAATGCTTACTTTTATCTGACTTCCTGCAGGAATACTCAATACATAAGGTGCGGAACCCGGATTTTGTGCGGTTGAGCCTGTGCCTCCACTTAATCCGTGATAGCTTTGATATGGGTATGCGCCAAATCCTTTCTCTACAGTAGTATAAGTTCCCGGTAAAATAAAATCATCTTCATCTATACTCGCTATAAAGTCTTGAGCTAAAATCTTCATATAAGTTCCTGATGGAACAACTACAGTCGTTCCTGATGGTGTGTCTACAGGCTCAATAAATCCCTCTGCTTGAGCTTTCTTTTCCAACACGGTTGCATAAGAGCAGCTTCCAACTACACCTGTAGAATCTCTCTTTACAATTAATCGGTCACCCTCCTCTACCTTTCTACTATTCTCCCCCTCTATTAAAAAGTAAGTATGATTTGTAATAGGGTCCAAGAAATATATGTTACTAAATATTGTGTTGTACTCTTCAACATCAGGCTTGATGCAGAACTTGTATCTTGAAGCAAAAGCCGGAGCTCTTTGCTGTGGAGGTATAGTGACTTTGATTTGATTCTTAAACTGAGAACTTCCGCAAGGAATATATAAAGACGTAGACTGAGTGCTTGTAAGAGCTGTTGTAGGTCTATTAAAATCATCCATATATATAATGCCTATCTCGTAATTTCTATTACTATGAAGACTTAATGATGATTGGGAAGTTCTTAATATGACACTCGGAACAGATATACTATAATACTCATATGCGTTAAGGGTAGGTCCCGCAGGAGCATCTACCCACCTCATCCAAAGAGTGTCAAAGTATATTTCATCATTCCCAACTGATGAAACCACAAGAAGAGGCTGAGCGTCTGCCGTTCTACCTGACGCATACTTAGTCCAAGTTGCAACAGGGGCTCCGTTACCTGTTAATGTTTCAGGCACTACGCAATTGTAATTATCTGTAAAAGTTGTTCCGCTACATGACGTTGGATTAACAGCATCATATACAGGCTTTATATTTAAAGCTGTTCCAACTCTGCTCACAAAATCTGTGCTTGTAGCCAAGTCGTTTATGTTGTCAAAGTCAGAGGGTAAAACATATGCAAAAGAAACAAACTTAGTTCCTGAGTTTTGAGTGGGTATATCTGTAGGGCTTGCCGTATTTGAAAATGAGTTATGAACGATATTGAAATCTATCTCTATAACATTTCCTGCCTTTAACTCTTGACCTGCAAAGTCTATTGTTAGTCTTCCATCTGTCACTAATTCTGCGCCATCTATATTCCAAGTGATGTTACTAAGAGATGTTGACAAGGCTGTTATCTCATTACTTGTAGATACAACTTCTGAATCGTACTGAAGTCTTAATGGATTATTATTTAAGTCTTGTAAATCATAACCCTCCTTATAGTTTCCATAAATAATCCTGCTACCCATAAAAGTTTGAGCCTTAGCAAATAAAGGCACATTGTCAAATGTTCTTAATATTTCAGCTTCAGGCAGAACAGTAAATATTTGGTTACTATCAAATGACTCGACTACCGTTGTATTGTCAGCGATACCGTCATCACTCTTGTTGAACTTTCTTATTACTTTTATAACGCTGTTGGACGACTCTTTAAATAATAAGTCTATACCCTTAACTAAAGGACCTCCTGAGTTAAACGATATGTCAACAGAGTTCTTTGAGTTTTCCATCCCCTCGTTTAGATAAGATGCTTGTTCAAATAAAAAAGCATCAGGCGAAAAGGCTGCTTCACTAAACTGAGATATAGCAGAGTATTGATTGTCAGCGTATTTGTATCTATACGCAAAACAAATAAACCTTTGCTCAATATAATTCTCTTGACCATCTATAGTTTGAAGTGTGATGTTCGGTGACGTGAGTGGCGGCTTCTTAATTACAAGAAGTTCTTCCGCATTAAATTGGTCTATATTACCTGATGGGTTTGCGTAATTTTTTCTTGAGTTTATATGTCTTGGAGCGTTATAGTCATCTGTAAAATACAACAACTCGGTCCCTATAAAGTCAACACCTGTTATAAGATAGGCAGGATTAAAATTTAGGGTGGTATTAACACCTCCTCCATCATCTATAGATATAACGTGATACGTTAATATATCGTCTTTAACATCCAAAGAAACTATAAGGTCGAGTTTACCCGTGGAACCAACCGTAAATGATGGGTCGTGAACAAACCAATATATAGTTTCACGAGAAGAATCCTCACACGCTCCAATACATTTAGCATTAGAACTTAATGCTGTCCCGTTATATTCCAATTGGCTTAGCTGAGTATTACCTTTAGCAAGCTCTACAGAGCCAATTTCAGAATCTTCCGTTGAGCCTAACCTGATGTTTAATGCGTCTACATATTGACCATTAGGAACAAGTCTCTCATCGAGACTTTTATTCATTATTCCCTGTATAAAATTTCTTTTAATGTTAGCCATAATTTATTTTATCCACTTATCTCTACCGCGTAGATTCATAAGTAGTCTACCGGGATGAATATTACTTATTCTGATTTTAGCATTTCTTAACAAAGCCATTGACTTTTTACGGAGCCTTGCTATAATATACTCCTGCGCTCCAACTTTAGAACTTAGTATGTCATACTCAATCTTTGCATAAATATAATCTTCAAACATTTTGTTTACGCTTATCTGAGTATCGTCACCATTCTCCATTCCATCAGAAACATATTCAAGAACACACAACTGATTAGCCATCTCAGAACTAAAGTTTATTACTCCTGACTTTTTATCTATTTTAAATGTAGGATTTGCGTTGGCGGTTTCAGTATTTAAACCAAAGCGAGTTCCAATCGAGTAATCAAAATACCAAACACCGTCTACATTCCACCCCTCTGAATTATTATACACGCTACTACTGTTTAGATATATAGACTTCTTTGCTCCTGTAATTCTGTCAATATCCAAATTTGAAAACTCAGGCTTTAATATATTCCCGTTCTCATCAAATAATATTCTACAGTTATTATCTTGTAGATACGCTCCACTATAATTAGTTTGAATGTTTTCAGTAAGAGGTCTAAGAACTCCGTTATTGTATATGGATATTCTAACCCAATTGACAAAGTCAGGAGGCAATACAAACCTCAGTGAATCACAAACATTTAGCTCTAATATCTTTATCTCCTTAAAAGCATCATAGTTTAATTCCTGTATAGCTCTCTTCGCATGAAACAATACCTTATATCTTTCTTCATTATTTATAAGGCTATGATTACCTGCATACATCAACATAAAATTATTGACGATATCGTATAGCGAAACATATTGATACGACCCCCAATTAGCATTCTCGGGAGCTGCTCCATTATTTTCATAGTATTGATATTCTGTTATATATGCCATAGTTTATTTTTCTTCTTGTGTATCTTCTTGGTCTTGAGCTTGCGCAAACTGTACCGCTTGTATCTCTCTAATCGACATTCCTGCGTATTGAAGTATCTTCATTATTAATGATGGCTCGTCATCAGGAGTCAACTCAAAGTCCTGATAGTCAAGCTGTGAAGAGTCAAACGCAGGCTCTCCCCCTGTAAGACTTTGATAGGTCCACTTGGGGTCCTTAGGATATCTAAAATATTGACACAAAATACCCTCGGATATAGAAGACGGAAAAGCAGTAAGCTTATCTCCCTGCTGTGTGTAAGCAGGAAAGCTTCTTGTCGGAGCTGTAAGTATGGAATTGGTTAGCATTGTAATTTTACTAAGAGTAACTTTCTCAAGCTCGTTCTGCTTTGGCTTGTATATGATATAGCTTGATGGAACAACAGTAAAAATATCTTCTGACAATCCCAATATGTTTCCGCTAAGAACTTGTGTAACAGTAGCATATGATGGAGCTACAGGTCTAAGGTTAAATACAATATCGCCCACCTGAACTCCGTCTGCTATAAAGTCAGCATTACTGTCCTCAAGATTATTTAAAAAAACAGCGGTGTTTGTACCTGTGGTTACTATTGTCTCGTAACCCAATACTTTGTTTATAAGATAATAGTCGTCACCCGTTGTTGATTGAGACGGTAGAAAGAACACGTTATTGGAATCGTGAGTTAAATATTTTGTTTCTGAAAACATCTCTATAACCTCTTCATACCCTTTCTTTATGTCTGCATATCCTGTGCCCGACTGACGAGCATTCTCTTTTTGTATCTGATAGTTGTACTGATAAAAATAATCCTCAAATATATCCATCTGTGCCTGCTTTGCAAACAAGTTGAAATCAGATGGAGAGATATATCCGTAATTGTTTTTATTAAGAATAGATAGAACGGTATTTCTAACTGAGTTTATCATCTTTTATTTTCTTTACACAAAGATAAGCAAAAAAAAAGAGGGCTCGTAAAAGCCCTCCGTTTCATAGTCTAGCGTAAAATACTATCCAATAGTAATCAAACTAACTGCATACGCAGGATTAACTCTGTAAGCAGGGTTAGTCCACGAAGTTTGCAAGGCAGCAAGAACAGAATTTTGAATAAAATCCTGCATAGCCTCAGAGCCTGCACCAACTGTAGCGTGAGTAATAGTAACAACATCTTGAGCAGCAGCACCACCGTAAGTAATAGTAGTCTCTGTTGCAGATAATTGCTTAATCATTTTGATTCCAATACAAGAAACTAATCTGTTTGGTTCACCTGTAACAGGTATAGATAAAAATTTTTCCATTTGTAAAAAGTATTAATGGGTTAATAATACCACAAAGATACATAAAAAAAGGGACCCTATTAGAGTCCCTTTGATGAGTGAATTAAGTATAACTTAATTTATGAGGAATACAAATATATGTAATATTTTTTAATCTTCCAATTGGTTCTCAAGGAATTCAAGAATCTCAAGCCCCTCGTCAGACTGTAGGTATGATGTTACAACATACATTGGGTCCTCTCCAAATGGTATAGACATCATTCTTTTCTTGTTTCCGGGCAAGTTGAAGTACACATCTTTCTTATTGTTTCTAAACCCTAAAATATTTTCATCAAAAAACATTTGAACTGTTGATTGAAGTTTCACTTGAGGGTCAGAGATTATTCTAAGAAAACCTGATGGGTCATTTTTAGCATACACCAACATATCTCTACGCAGCTCTGCAGTAGTCATTCTCGTTGTGTCTTGACCTAATACAACTCTACCTATAGTTTCAAGCTGCTCAACCGAAAGATTCCTTGCCTCAACCAAAGCGTCAACTTCAGCGGTTAACCATTCAACCTCTTCATTAGCATCGCGCTCATTATTTATTTCCTCAAATCGTTTTCCATTTAATGGATGATAATGCAAAAACTTTTGTAATACTTGGTTTGTTCTTGAAACCTGTAAAAAACCATCTTCAAATATAATAGGCTCAACAATAACATTGCCGTCCTGTTCATCTTCAAATGGGCTTTTTTGATTTGCTCCGTATCTTAGAGCTCTGTTAGTTCCTTTATCTTCGTCAAACCAAAGTAAAGGGCTTCTTCGAGAATTTCTAACAGGCAGCATAAATGATAAAGGTGCTGCATCTCTTAATAGTCTGTACGCTTTGTCAACGTATTTTGTTTCTTTTTTGTTCATTATAATGTATTTAATTAAATTTTAAAAAAGGAGTGTCGCGGACGACACTCCAATTGTTATGTCAACTCTTAGTCTTCAAAGATAAAGAAGTTGTTTGCACCCATAGTACATACACATCTCTCAGAAAGGAAGTGAACTTCCATAGCGTCTAAAGAAGATGTTGCAGCACCACCTGCTGAACCTGTAATCCAAGTCTTGTATCGTCTGTCTTCAGTCTCTGAAGCTCGGTAACGAACGTGAAGGAATGGACGCTTAGCGTTCTTTCCAAGGATTTGGTCGTACACAGATGTAGAACCTGCAGGAACTAATAGTCCATTTACTTGACCTGAACCTGCACCTGTTGGTAAACCACCTCTCATTGTTGGGTCGTTTAGGTATTTCCAATCAGACTTGTAGAAGTCATAACCTCTACGGAATCCTGTGAAACCTAAGTTAAGTGCCATCTCTTCGTCATTGTCAAACAATCCGTAAGATGTACCACCCGCTCCGTAAGAGTTCTGAGCTGCTAACATATCGTCAATATCGAAACCAAAGTCTCTGTCAAGGAAAATAACATTCTCCTCAATAGCTCCTTGCTTGTCCAATCTTGAGATAACAGCATCAAAGTCGGCAAGAGCAACAGGGTTACCACCTGACCATACGTTACCACGATTCTTTACTGAGTAGAAAATACCCTCAGAACCTTTGTATCCTAACTGTTGAGCGTTAGACTGACCACCAACAGGAACTGTTGGAGCTGCTGCAGGAACTGCTTCAATCATTGAAGTTTCTAAGTAGTCATCGAAACGTAAACGAGTTTCGTGCTCAGACTTTAAGTACCATAGGTATCCGTTAGCCCCGTTCTCAGTTGTTACTTCAACCCATCCAATCTGCGCCATATCAGAACCTGATACAGAGTATTTATCTTTTAAGATAATTGGAGAGTTTTCAAAGAAGATGTCATCAGCTTCATTAGAACCTAACATACCATCTGTTCCTTTCTTGAACTCAGAACCATAAATAAATACAGTAAAGGTTGCACCCGCACCTGCTACTGCAAGACCGCCTGCTTCATAAAAAGAAACATCAAAAGTGTTAGCTGCAAGGTCAACAGCAGTAACAAGAGCTTTATTACTTCCGCCACCTGCGTTGTCTACCAACATAACCGTTTGTCCAATACGAACAGCGATTCCGTTAGTTGCTGTAAAAGCAGGAACACCTGCGTCAACCACTGTAATTGTAGCCTCACTATCTGCCGCTGCTGCAGGAGTAGTACAGTTTACATACTTAGTGTGTAAACGTCCTTGTTCTGCCCATTTTACTAAGTCAGAGTTGGACGGCATCTCTGCTCCAACTAATCGTAGGAATGAACTAATTGTGCGATTTCCATATCGCTCGAATTCTTTCTCGTAAGTATCAGGAAGATACTGATTCAAGAAATCAAAATTTGTGATATAATTTGTTGACGTAGGCACTTGTTGTGCTGACGGCTGCAAGTCATATCCGGGAGTTGCATTAACTGCCATAATTTCTAATTTTTTTTAGTTTATAATTTTTTAATTTTCCTTATCCGTAGCCCTTTCCCATTGTCGGGATTTACGCTGCGAACTTTTACTCCTCCTTTATTGGTTACCTCAGGAGCGTTACGTTCAGACATATTAATATTTTTCATCTTCTTCGTAACGTCTTCAGTCCCCGCCGATAAGCCTTGCTCATAAAAGAACTTAGCATACCTTTCAGGATTCATCGCAATAGCTAATGATTTATGAAACCCTGCAGCATCAACAAGTAAACCTTTGTCGTCAACGAATCTCTTCATAAAGTTATTCGTATCCATGTTTAGTTTCTTTATCTCCTCTACATTTGTTGGGCTATAAGTTAGAGTTGTGTCTTCTCCTATCTTGAAATCAAAACCTTTGAAATCTGAGAATACTTCCTCCGTCTTCTGAACAAACACCTCGCGTCTCCGCTGTTGCTGCTCTTCATAACTTTTCGCTTCTGCTATATATTGGGTTGCTTCATCGATTTTCTTCTTCTGCTCTTCGGAAATATCAGCCGTACTTGACTCAAGGGGCTGCTTGTAATTTTCCTTTTGCTCATTAAAAAATCTTTTAGCTTTTCCAATCGCTTTTTTCTTTGCTAACTTTTTCTTTTTAACATCAGACTCTTCATCAATATCCTCATCGTAACTATAGTCACTCATAAGAACCTCAACATCTTCCAAGTCTAAGGCTTCCTCTGTTGCAAGGAAGTAATTAGAAAGCAAAGTTTTTTCGTCCATAGAATCAAAGTCCTGCTGTAGTTTTACATAGTCCTCGATTCCACGTCCTGTTTCTTTTTTGTATTTAAAATAAGCAGCAACATCTTCAGGCAATTTCTCGTTTGATTCTTTCTCATCAAACAACTGCTCTACAGAATCTATCTGCTTATCATATCTACTTTTAATATATGAAAGAACGTCTTCCTCGCTTAGCTCTGAGGATTGAGTTTGTGTTTCTTCCTGCGGCTGTACATCTTCTTGCTCCTGCGAGGTGGTGGCACTCTCAGTGCTTTCTTCCACTCTTGGTGCGTCAGTATCTTTTTCTCCAAAGCTTTCACTTTCCGCTTTATCTAATAATTCTTGTTCAACCTCTGCCCTTGATTTCTCTTCGACAGTGCCGACTTCTCTTACTTTAATTTCCATTTAATTTAATTTTTACAAAGTTAATAATAAAATTTCGTTTAATTTATTTAATTATCTCGGAGAAAATTCGGCTAAATCAAATCCATCCAAGCTGTCCTCGTTAGATTCGAAAATCTCAAAATCCTGTGGGGGTAAATTGTTCTTTCTTTGGTCTATTAATTTAGACTGTTGAGTATTCTGCTGACTAATTCTTTCAGACTTAGCTTTTTCCCTTTGGTTTTCCCTACCTTGTAAAGCTCCCTCTTGCATATCTCGAAGCTTAATGTTATAGTCAAACTCTTCAGCCATAAGCCTACTCTTTAACTCAGCCTCGTTTTTCATTTTTTCAATCTCAAAAGCTATCTCTGCCTGTTTTAATTGCATCTTACCCTGAAGCTCGGACTGTTGTTTTTGCATAGCTGTTTGAGCAGCCATCTGTTGGGACTGCATATTTAGCTGTGCTTGATGAGCTTGCATCTCTTGTTGGTCCCGCTTTTCCTTTTCCGCTTTCTGAACTCTTTTCATTTTTAATAATTGAGTTCCAAGTTTAATATTTTTAATCTCTCTAATATCAATAGCGTCTTCAAGATTTATATCTTGTTTCTGTAAAGCCATTTGTATATTCTGTTCAAGCATAGCTTTCTGTTCTTCATCAGGAGCCACCTCTATAAAAATACCAAAGTCGTATATATATAAATCTGATATATCATTTAATATAGATATATTATACTTTCCTATCTTATTAACAAAGTCATCTTTAAAGTCTGAATACTCTAATATGTCTGCCACTCTGTATGTTAATGCTTCGGATATACTTCTAAACACATACAAACTACCGTCAAGTATATGACGAGTGGCTGTGTTTGAATTTAATGCTGCTAATTTTTGAAGACCAACTAACGAATTAGGGTCAGGAGTAGATGCGTCTCTTGCCTCGTTCAATCCTGTAACCGTTCTAATCATATCCATATAATGATTATAGTTGGCTAACAGCATAGATGTTTTCGAGCCACCTGAGTTTGATGTAAGTTCTTTTATGGGAACCTTACCTTGATTGTAGTCTCCATCTTGAGTGTAACTTCTTCCAATAACACTACCTGTTTGAAAATACAACCTTAATGCGTCTTCCGGATTATATGATTGTCCCGTTCCTAAGTCTACTTCACTCAAGCCATCAGCATCTATATATACGCCATCGGGTACAACTCGTGATATTACCTGTTGAAGTTTTAAATGTGTTATCTGAATCAAATCAGCAAATGGTATCATTCTTCTAACCAAAGACTCGATTACTCCCTTATACATTCGGGGAGCTACAGCAACATAGTTAGGTAATGCGTGTTGACTTGACGACTTAGGTCGCACCATGTTCTGAGCCAACTCCCACTTGAGTAGTATGTTTGTTCCCATAACCATAACGCCATCATACCATACGTCAATAGTCTTTTCTATTTTTTCAAATCTTCCCTCCTCCATCATGTCTGTAGGTGGGTTGAATTGGTCGTCTTTTTCTATAACCTTGCTACCTCCTGTTTCAAGTATCTTCTTTTTATAAACCATTTTCTTTGTGGTTTTATAATTAAAGTACATAACAGTAACAGTGTCTCTATAGAATATATCGTTCTCATGGTACTGAGCAACATTATAATAATTGTACCAACTCTGACTATACTTAGATATTTCCTCTAAATCATCATTAGTAAGCGTTGGGTCAATTTTTAAAAGCTCGGTAATTGGAAGCGTTTTAATTTCTCCCCAATAAAAACAATCTTTAAAGTGTGGGTCTTCCGTGTAACTATACACTACGTTAGCAGGGTCAACATAGGATACCTGAACACCTGAACCTTTCAAGAACTCGTGCTTAGTAACTCCTACACCCAATACAGCTAAGTCATAATCAACACGTTTCCTAAGGTCTACATATTTATTTTCTTCAAGTATAGTGTTGATTGCTTCCTCTTCTGCTATCTCTATTGCAGGCTTATAGTTTAACTGCATATACAAAGACATCTCCTCATCTGTTGAGGGCAGCTCATCAGGATTCATAATAAATGGGTCCGCACCTGTCTTCTCTTGAATAATTTCAAGAGTGTCTTTCGCTATCATTTGACCACGAACCATATCTTGATACTTGCTTCTCTTTGCTTGAGACAGAGCATCTTGAGCATATGCCTTTACTTTAAACAATCTATCTGACATACCGTTAACAACGATATCTACAAATTTAGGAATAACAGGAACGGGTGTCCAATCAAGATTAAGATAAGACAAGTCGCCATCAACAGCGAGTTCATTTTTATATTTTGCAACCGACTGTTCTCCCCTTGCGTACAATCTCATTTTATGGAAGTCTCTCCATTGACTATAATATCTACATTGGTTGCCGTCCTTTTTAAACCACTCATACTGAATAGCTTGACCGATTTGTAATCCAAATTCTTCCGTTGCTTTCTCAGCATCAGAAACAAACTGACTTGGAAACCCAACAGATGTTATGTTTATTTTTACGTCTTTCATCTGATTATTTGACTTAATGTTCCTGTATTAGTATACCTTGCAAAGTTAATCTTTATTTTTGACTCTTTTTTCTGAGGCGTGTAAAGATGCTTTTGACAAGCCATAATCGCAAGTCCTGAACTTATGGACGCATCATACCTTGTTCTATTACTTATATCAAACTTTGCCCAATCTTCAAGCGTTCTTGTGAAAGGCATAGACCCCATATCCTCAGCATCTCTAAACACACCGTCCATATCAATACCTATATGTTTTTCTATATAGGATTCAATAGCTGCGGCATGAGCTTGCTTTACGTCTTCACTCGTATTAGGTATACCTCCAAGTTCTCTTTCTGTCTTAGACAATTTATTATATTGCTTATCGGGTCTGTTCATACAGAATCCTCTATAGCCTCTATTCTTAAAATGATACAGTAGTCTTGGCTTATTGTTTTCTACAAGTATTGGCATACCATAGAACACACAAGCCATCAACACCTCCTCAAAGAATATCTCTGCGGTTTGTGGTCTTGCAACATACTCTAAGAAAAATTCATTAGAGGGGGCTTCATCCATGTTGAATTTAGTCAATCCATGCAAAGCTCCGTTAGAACCGCCCCCTCCTACTGTTCCTGAAATGTCATATGAGTCACAACCAAAAGCCCCAATGTGCTCGTTGCCGGGATACTTAACTCCGTTCTTGCTTTCTATTCTATTGTTTAACCCTTTTGTTGGAGTCCAAGAAACCTTGAATCTACCTCTTTTGTCAGGACTCCATATCACCTGAGAATCTTTTATTCCATCTTTCCAACTAAAAGAACCCCTTGTGACGTAGTGTTCTTTAATCATTGAGTCGTTGTAATCAATCTGCTGATATATCTTTGTTAGATTAAAAAGAGACTGCTTGCTCTCATCTCTAAATGCGTGCGACTCTGTGCGTGGAAACTGACGATAGAACTCATTCAATGCGTCAGGGTCATTCTTTAATGAGTCAACCTCAGCCTCCCAATAATCAACAGCACCGTTGCTTATCATTTCTCCATCTACTCCCAACACAGGAACGGCGGGCTTTTTAAAAACAGGCATTCCATACCGGTCAATAAACCCCTCCATATTCCACTCCATAGGAATAAACAAACTGTATAGACCGCTTTTAGTCTGACCGTTAGCGTTTCGATTAACAGGGTTGGAGTCATTGTATAACTTTTTAAACTCATCCCCACCCTTATTCAATGCGTTTGATGTTGAGCCCATCATACACTTACCTATAATCTTGCTACCCAATCTAAGACAGGTCTTTGTAACCCGCCAATTGTTTAGTATATTGTTAGGCTTCAGCCACTTACCGCTCTCATCATGTACCAATAGTAATAACTTCTCACCGTCATAGCTGTTGTCATCTGTGTTCTTCCAATCTATTGTGGTGTCGAGCCCCTCCATTTCTGTGTCGTCTATGGTGGACATATTCTTCTTTGTAATCTTTGATGCCGGTATCCTAAAGGCAAGCTCAGTCTTCGGCTTATCCATACCGTCCTGTATCGGTTTAAAGAAGAATGGTAGACGCTGAGATATGGGAACAACCTTATCGGTAAACATCTTTTTAGCATCACTACCCGTCTTTGATAGTATACCTACCCGTGAGTCTTTTGCTAATGTACCTGTGTTGACACACTCCGAAGAGGACATAAACGAGAACCCTGAACGTCTAATCTTTAAATAGTCTAATCCAAAGCATCTCTTGTCTGCCTTACACGCCTCCCAATATATGTATAGTATTCTATTAGCCTCCCTAAAGTCAGGGTATCCAACGTCAATATTTGTCCACTGCAAGTACATATAGTGAGCACCTGTTATATATGTCTTAACACCTTTGTTAAAAAACCAATGCCCGTCTTCTCTTCTATCAAACTCCTCCTCGATATAGTCTACCCAACGATTCTTGAACTCTGAAGTCTTTTCGTTCCATTGAAATATTGATTGAATTTTTTCAAGTGGTTTGGGTATATCTAATCTTTCCCAATATTGTTCTGTTTTTTTTGAGTGTCGCTGAAGACACTCCGTTGGAGGTTTAGGAAGTCCTATAATTAATCCTTGAATTTCTACTACTTCGCCAACATCACCTGTCTTAGATATTATTACAAGGTCATATTTTTCATCGTACCCATACTCCCAACTTTTATTCTTATTCTTGTTGGTTAGTACAGACTTGGGAATGTAATCATCTAATACCCTATATAAATTATTTTGACTTTCGTTCTGCAAATCCCTGTTTTGATTGTGTTATATCACTACCTTTCTTGTTTAACTCTAACGCTTCTTTTTCTAATTCTATACGATTTAGTATTTCAAAAGCATCAAATATCGCTAATTTTTTTGTAGCTGCTGCATTCTTTAATCGGTCTGCAGCCAATTCATCTTCGGGGTCGGGTTTGATTATTTCTTCTTTAGCAACTTTTATAAGCTGCTCTACAGCTCTGTGTCCTGCATCAATAATATTTTGCTTTAGTTCATCAGGAGTCATAGTAATATTGTTATTTGATGGTCATACATTCTGTAAAGTTTTTCACCATCTATATTAAATTCATATTCACTTTCAGGCTTAAAGCTAACTTTATCGCCTGTATTTATTCCCATTTTTTTCAAGTAATCGTTTGGGTATTTCACCTCACCTACTAAAGGTTCTTCGCTAAATGGTTTATATATATAAGATTCTTCTACAGGAGACGGTTTAATAAAGCAATACCTATCATAGGTATTCCATTCTCCATTCTTTTTATACATATAGAATTGGTCAGGGTCTATTAAAAACGTGTCCTCTTTTAAAAAACTCTTTCCACTCTGTCTCCTACCTTTCATGTCGTTGTAGAACTTAAACACGTTGTGATGTACTAATAACGTATCTCCCGGCTCAATAGGTCCACTATATGATAATGGAGTAGCCACAACCTCAGCATATCTATTAGAGAATTTATGGTCCTCCTCCGATGTGCTAACAATTAAATCAATACCACCGATATCTTTAGTGTTGTCGTAACGCTTTCCGTTTATTGGTTTTACTATAAATTGATTAGGTGACTTCAAAAGTTTATGTTATATTCTACAGATATAGGCAAGTTGCTATTTAATTCTTTCCAAAGCATAACAACGTCTCCATCTATTTCTTGTATGTATATTTTATAGGAATTATCTTTAGGATTGTGTTTTATTAAATGAATAGAATACGAGCTACCTAAAACCTCTTGACCTACAACATAGTGCATGGCAGACTTATACTCACTTCCTGTAGATATCTTTCTAATGTCCATTACACTACGATTCTAAGCTCTCCCGCTGCTGTCTTGTACACATCATTAACAAGAAGGTCTCCTGCTAAAGCCGCTGCATTGTCAGCAAATGTTCTTAGCTGTGGCAGTTTAAAAAGCCCTGTGGATATATCTGTCTTGCCCGCAAAGGTTGCTGCTCCTTGAGCTATGTCCTCCTCGGTGTATGTTAATCGAAGACTCTCTGATGCTTGACCTGCAGTTCCTCCAAATAAAACACTTGATGGTGTAATGTTAGGAAGAGCATTGGCTCTACCTATTGCAGTAACCTCAATTACCCCATCCGTTCCTGAGTTTCTTGATACTATACCTATGTTCTGAATAAGTGCCGTTCCTGTTGGAGCCGTCTTAGTAAGCCCACCTCCTGATGCGATATATAATATATCCCCTACGCTTGGGGAGGGAACTAATGATGACAGGTCTATGTCTGTTAATGTTCCTATAGATACTGCTGTTCCATTATCATTCATTGCGTATACTGCGTCTGCAATACCTATTGCGGGCATCGTTGATGCTGACGCTGAGTCTGCTTTTGATACCTCTAATCTTGACTGACCTACGTTGTATCCTGATATATACAATGGGTCTCCTTTAGCTACCGCCTCAGTATATCTTACAGATAGAGAAAGCTTTCCTACTGACGGGTTTCCCCAAGAGACCGCTGCTCCTGTAGACAGCAGAGATTGTCCGCTTGTTCCTAAACCTCCGGCTGCATCAAGAAGCCCTGAGTTGATTCTCAAAGAGCCTCCAAGAATCATTGCTGTCGTTGAGGTGTTACCTGCGAGAAGTGCATCCTCCAATGTTATATTCCCCTCAAACAAAGCCAATAGGTCGCTAACTAAGAAGTTCTTAGTTGCATTAGCGGGTGTCGCTCCTACTGAGGTTCCTATTAATTTGTCCGATAGTGTTACCGGACTTGCATTGTTGTATGTACTTATCTTTGACATCTTATTCTTTTTTCTCCGTTACCTCTCCTGTCTGAATGTTAATTACAGAATCCGCTCCGTATTTTTCTATTAGTTCTTTTTCGTGTTTAGCGAAGTGCTCCTTTAGGTTCTCAATACCTTTAAGTATTGAATGCTTCTGTAGCTCTACATCAGCTAAAGACACCTTAGCCTTGTTAAAATCTTCGTGCAGTCCCTGCAGAAGTGTTAACTCGTTATCATTTAATTTCATTTTATTGTATTTTATACAAAGATAGGAATTATTTCTTTCTTGTTTTCTCCCACGTTCTTCCGCCAAAGTATGCAGCGATAACCGTAAGAAGCAATACCTCTAACAGGCTCACCCAATTATCCTCAACCTTGAAGTTTATAAACCCTGCATCAATAAATATCAACAGCATGGTGTTAACAATTAAAAATATTAGGACCATAGGTCTAACATTCTTTGACAGCCAAGAGTCTGAACGCATATCTGTACGCCACCTCTCGGTAACATTCTTCTGCATATCAGCCTCGGCACTGATAAAAATCTCTGCCATCTCTTTCTCAAACTGAGCCTTTTCGTCTTTTGTTCTTACGAACCTGTCAACAAGTCCACCAACCTGCTCGGCAACCCCTGTGCCTTTACCAAATAATCGTGCTAAAATTTCTTTCATTCGTTCTCTATTTTATTTATCATTTCAATATGTATCTTGGCAATTCTGTCTCTACCGCTCTCACTCATTAATAGATTACATTCCCTCTCGTTTGTCATAAAGAAGTTCTCAGACAGTATCGCAGGCATGGCTGTGTGTATCAACACATAGAAGTTTGCCTCCTTGTCAACGTCTCCGTCAGAGTATGTGTCCTTACGCATATTGTAGTTAGGAAACTCTCTCTCCGCCTCGTTGAATAATACCGTAGCAATGTCGTCAGACTTGGTCTCACCCTCAGAGGTATACACCTCCCATCCATTTGCCGACTCGCTTGAGTATCCATTTGCGTGAACGCTTACATATATACAGGGCTTCTCAGACTCTCGGTATATCTCGTTTGCTTTCTTTGTTCTCTCTGATAAAGGAACATCCTCCTGTGTGTCCACAAGATTCACATAGTCAATATTTTCAATCTTACAGTAGTCAACAAGCCTATCTACAATAGCCCTATTAAACTCTCCCTCAAAAAGCTGAGAGCCATCTGACCATATAGGGCTACGCTTCCCCGGTGTCTGATATACACCATCAATTATTCCACCGTGTCCATTGTCAAATATCCATAGGTACTTTGACTTAGATGGTAACGGCTGTCTACAGCATTTACAAATCATAATTATTTTTGAAGTTCATAGAGACGCTCTTCCATTGTATTTAGCTGTCCCTTAATATGTTTTATCTCTGACTTAATAAACTCAATCTCGCTTGAGGTCTTTATTATTGCAGAGTCAACCTGAGTGTCTCTTGGAGGAAGTAACTTAGCTTCTTCAACCTCAGCATGAAGCTTGAAGTACATACTAACAAACGTAGCTACAAGACCGATTATGAATATAAAGTTTCGTGGTGATAGATTTATCTTCGTGTCTTCGCTGAGTCCCATTTGTTATTTTATATCTTACATTTATATTGTGAGATGACGTACTGTAAAATCTTACCAAAGTGCAATTATTCCTGAAGCTGTTGTTGATGTAGCTTTTACTCTTGTTACCTGAACGGGAATAAAAGAGCCCGCCAAGACACCTGTGAATGTAACCTCATCACCACCTGCAGTAATAACATCAACGTCTCCTGCAACCCCAACGTACAGCACTGCACCGTTATTTGGAATGTCGGGGGTGTTATATAAGGTATATGCTCTTGATGTTCCAACCGCAGTCGTAACACTAAGCTGAGTAGCACTATCTACTGCTGTTACGGTTGCAATTATAGGACCTCCTGAGTATATTATATCTCCTCTCTTTACACCTGCTGCAATAAAATCCTGAGTAGTGTCAATAAGTTTTCCTGCTGCTGCTCCTGTAGTTGTGCTGCTAATGCCTGCTCCTGCGGGATTTGGAATATCTATAGTGTCACTTGTATATACTACTAATGCTCTACTTGCTTGTAATTTTTGGTAAGCCATCTCTATCTTTTATTATATCTACAAAGATAGTATTATTTTTTTATATGTATAAATACTTAACCGAACTGCTCGATGAGCATATATGAGATGTATAGAAGTATCATAGCACCTACTGACTTCACCCATAGCTCAGGGGCGTAGAACATTGTACACGCTGCGAAGTACCCTGATGCGTAGTATAGCACAGCTAATATATTCTGATGAGAGTTGTTATCACGTTGGGACATCTGTAGATAGTGCTTCAGGTGGTAGTGTTGTGCTTGAGCCGTTGTTAGAGCCTGACCCTTGGTCAACTAACGTCCATGCTCCTCCTGCATATGTAGCAGCCTCTCCCATTCTAAACCAAAGTGATGGTTGTGCTATTCCACTTGTATTGTTTAAATCTGACGGCACGCCACCATTATAAATTGCACTTACTTCAGATGCACTTCTATAGTCTTGACCACTCCATATAGCAAGTTCATCCATATTACCGTTGTATCTGTTATAACCTCCATTAGCATCTACTCCAATGTGAAGCGCATCCGTTGCCGTATAAAAACTTGATAAAGTACCCATTTGACTTGCGGTTGTTTTGTCAACTCCATTAATAAACATAGCGCCTTCAGTACCTACTGTTCTATCTAAATCAACACACGCAAGTATGTGATTCCATTGACCGTATGTTATGGCATTAATATCTCCCAATACATATTGAGAATTGTGTCCTTGAACGTCAAGTTGCACATTGTTATTTTCGTATAATGTTAAAGCAAATTGGTGCTGATTAGAAGTTGAATTTCTTGGATTACTTAAAACATACTCTAATTTAGGTGAACCACTTATGGGTTTAAGCCACAGACTTAATGTCATCTTATTAGCACCATCTAACTCTGAGTAAGTAGAAACTGATTCTATATAGTCACTATTCCCATCAAAGGTAAATGAATTAGTTGAGGCGAAGGCTGAGCCTTGAGCGTTTAGTATGGAACGGTAGTTGCTTGACATTACGCAGGCTGTACAATCCAATACTCAACTCTCGTGCCACCACACCACTCGGCATAGATTACATTAAGAGCTGTTGTGCTGTATGTACCTGAGCCCATAAGGACCCATCCCGCAGGGACTGTCGGTGCTGAACCCTCTTCGTGGTAAATTTTCTGAACGATTCCCAACTGAGCACCCGTAAGGTCGTTGGTGATGTTCCCTGTTCCTGCTGAGGCTGAGGTGTTGTATATCTCGTTCTCTGTGAATGACACCTCTACACCTGTAGCGGCTGTAGCACTCTGTGCCCCCGACTGAAAGTCAGCGTATGTGTATATCGTTCTTGCACTGTTAGTCTGAGAAGAACCTCTCTCTGTTAAGTCTTGTGTGGATGCTATCCCTACAAACTGTTCGTTACTTGGAATTGTTGGCATTGTCTTTTATTTTATACAAAGATAATAATTTTTATGTTGGGACATCTGTTGACAGTGCCTCGGGTGGTAGTGTTGTGCTTGAGCCGTTGTTAGAGCCTGACCCTTGGTCAACTAACGTCCATGCTCCTCCTGCATATGTAGCATCCTCTCCCATTCTGTACCAAGTTGTTGGTGCAGTAGCCACAACATCACTATCGTTTAGGTTATTTGGAGCACCACTATTGTAAATAGAAACGGCATCTGATAAAGTTAAAGCTGTACCGCTCCATATAGCGAACTCGTCTATGTTGCCTAAAAATGGCGAGTATGAGCCTGTAGTAAATTCACCTATGTACAATGGCTCTGTCGCAGTTAAAAATGCAGTTCTGCCACCTAAACTATCTGAAGTTGTAACATCTGAACCGTTTAAATAACATCTAAACTCGTCTGTGCTATCCAAATCTACCGCTATTAATAAATGATTCCAACTACCATAATTTAAAGAAGATATATCGGCTCTTCCATATGTAGATGATGAGCTAATACTGAAGTCTATTCTATTTCCTTGATATATGTATAATTGACAGACACCATTTCCACCTGACGCACCGTTCCCTATTTGAAAAACACTTCTTATTAAGGCTGAGCTTGATGTAGGCTTTAACCACATAGAATACGTTGCTTTTGATTGTCCATCAAGTTGAGAATACGTTGATGCTGATTGAACAAAGTCTGTATTCCCATCAAATGTAAATGAGTTGGTAGATGCAAAGGACGAGCCTTGAGCGTTTAGTATGGAGCGGTAGTTGCTTGACATACTACTCTTCTATTGGTGGCTCAGGTTCGCTCCAAGCAGGGGTCTGCATCAGTGCGTTGCAGTCAGCCCAACTTAGTATCGATGCGGGGACAACTGTCCCGTTTGTAATAAATTCAGGCTGATGACCCTCCTCCCATTTAATTAGGAACTGTGAGCCGTCAAGTGAGTATCTTAATGATGTAGGACTTGTGGGGTATATTGTTTCATCAAAGTCTACGTTAGCCAAGTCAACAGTGTTGATTACTCCGTACTTAAAATCTTGTGGGTATATGTGTGACATTATATCTTTTTTTACAAAGATAATAATTTTTATGTTGGTACGTCAGTAGATAATGCTTCAGGTGGTAAAGTGTTTGATAACGCATTTATGCCTGCACTACCTTGGTCTGTTAAGACCCACTCTCTTCCTGTATATGTAGCATCCTCTCCCATTCTGTACCAAGTAGTTGGTGCAGTCAAGCCATTATTATTTAAGTCATTAGGCAATCCACCATTGTATATAGTAGCTACATCATTTCTTAAATCTTCTCCACTCCAAATTGCGACCTCATCTATGTTACCTAAAAATGGATTTAAATAACCAAAGGTGTTTTCTCCTATCATTAAACCTCCACTACTTGTACTAAAAATATTTCTTGTATTCAAATTATCTACTGCCGTTTGGTCAACTCCATCAATAAAAATTCTACCTTCATCTGTAATTGATAAATCAACACAAATTAAAACGTGATTCCATTGACCTAAAATAATTGAATTGTTATTACTAAATATATAATAGGATGCGGTATCCATAGACCATCTAATGCGATTGTTATTGTCTAGAAAAATAGTTATTTGACCATTTGTTCCTGTTGTATCTCTTGGTATGTGCAATACAAAACTATATCTAGGTGTCAAATTTGTTGGTTTAATCCAAAAGGAAAACGTTGCTTTGCTTTGTCCGTCTAACTCTGAATAAGGAGATGTAGAGCTTTGAATAAAGTCACTATTCCCATCAAAGGTGAATGAGTTAGTTGATGCAAAGGATGAGCCTCCGCCTGAGCCTTGAGCTCCGCCTCCGCCTCCTATGGCATTTGATATGGAGATTTGCATTGGCATTATGTTGGTATATCTGTAGAGGGTTGAGCAGGTGGTGCAGGTAATGTATTTGAGAATCCATCATTGCCTCCTGACCCTTGGTCTGTTAAGACCCACTCTCTTCCTGTATATGTAGCCTCCTCTCCCATTCGCCACCAAGACAAAGGTGGATTACTTAAATCATTCAAGTTGTTAGGTACACCGTTATTGTAAATTGTATCTATGTCGCCTTGTGAGAGTTCTGAATTAAAAAGAGAAACCTCGTCTATGTTACCTTGAAAAAATAAACCGTTACCTGTTGAGCATCCTATCTTTAAATCTAAACTTTCCGAATTTACGTCAACACTTGCACTAGACGTGTTTTTTAAAAAACTATCTAAATACAATTTTAAAAGTCCTGTTGTATCGTTATAAGTGCCGATTAAATTGTGCCAAGTATTATAAGTAAATCCAATATTTATATATCCTGTAGTTGCTTGTTTTGTTCTTGTTCTTCTTGAAAAATTTACATTCAACGAATTAATAATAATATCAAAACCTGCTTTGGAAGTAGCACTTGAATTACTAATAACATACTCCAAACCACTTGTTGTTTTTTTAAGCCATATACTTACGCTAAAATCAGAATTATCATAAGCAGTTAATCTTGAACATTCTACCCTGTCATTATTCCCATCAAAGGTGAATGAGTTTACGTTCTCAAAGGATGAGCCTCCGCCTGAGCCTTGAGCTCCGCCTCCACCTCCTATGGCATTTGATATGGAGATTTGCATTGGCATTATTGAAAAGGGAATTTACGGTTTAAGGTATCACGCCTCTCATTGCATCCGCAACTTTTCCCTGTGGCTTTAGATATCTTATCAACGACTGACTTGATGCCTGTAGCCTTGGTGAACTTCTCAATGCTATCGCCAAGACCCCTGCTTTTTTGAGGGGTCTCTTTCATAGCGTTGAACTTTTTTCTTATGTCCTCGAATCTGTGCAAAAAGTTTTATTTATTTTTTAAAGCCTTTTCTTTTTTTTCTTTAACAGCCTTTTTCCATCCACCTGATTTTTCAGCATAATTCACGTTGGCGTCTGTAGCTACACTACCACTATAAGTTCCGGCTGTTTTCATTTTTCTTTGCATAGCCTGACATTCCTTTGGCTTCAAAGTTTTACTTGGTCTTCCATCAGGATAAGTGAGAGTACAATTCTTTAATGTTGGACCACCCTTTTTTGTTTTCATCTTTGACATAACTTGTTTTTTTATATCTTAAACATTAATTTACTAAGGAACTTATTCCAAGTTCTCTTGCACCACAATCCAAATGCGATGATTTTATTTCCTAACCAAACGAAAGCTTTACCCATTCTTAAATATTTTTGTTTAGGTATATACTTCTATGCGTTCCTGCCTTTAGAAACAACTCTACGTTTCTTTCCTCTTTCAACTTCTTTTGTTTTACCTTCAGGAGTTTTAGTGACAGTCTTCTTAACCACACCATTCTTAGAAACTTGACGAAACTTAGCACCCTCGTTCTTGTACTTACCTACCACTACACGCTTCTTACCTCGTTCTATTTCTTTTTCGACTCCACCATTTGTACGTGTAACAGTCTTCTTGATGTTGCCATCCTTACCTGTAACTTGACGAGACTTGAAATCTTTTGCTTTGTTCTTAGCTGTTTCAACACGCTTACCGCTTCTGCGTTCAACAGACTTTATTTTAGTACCATCTTTAGCTGTGTACTTTACTACCGTTCTTTTCTTTTTATCATCATTGTTCAGCTTGTCAACGACTTTGTTTTTAAATGTGTAACTGTTGTAGTCCATAGTTTTTTATATTTGTTACAAATATACTAATATTTTCCTTTACGATTTTTTGGTGAGCTCTTTGTAGAGCCACCCTTTCCTGCCCATAAACTTTTACACGCCCAATATCTTGCGGTAAGTTTTGACTTAGCGGTGTCACACTTGTGGCGAGCTTTGAATGACTTGCGAGCTGCAGATGAATAGTTGTGACCATAGCCCTTAGCACCAAAATGAATAAGCTTCTCCTTGCCACCCTCACAGGCTTTCACCATCTTCTTCTTACCTGCCCTGTCTGATGCAACAACCTTGTTGCATTTCATTCTACTTTTTTCTGCCATATCTATTTTTTCTAACAGAAGAAACTTTCTTTCCTCCTGCTCCTTGTTTTCCTATTCGTTTTTTCTCTGCCTGCTTCTTTCTTAATGTTGACTTAGACATCTCAGATTTCGTGACGGGTGTCTTTGACGACACTCTCTTAGATGGTCTGCAGTATTCACTCTTGTTTCCTGTACCGCAAGGTTTACCTGTACGAGTATCAATCCATTTCTCCTTACCCCAACGCTTTAGATTTGAACCTGCCTTTGTCTTTTTAACAATGCCTTTTTCCTTACGACACTTAGCTGTAGCCTGTGCCGCACGAGCCGACCACTTGCCGTAGCTTTTCATTACTTTTTTATAGCAAGCATCTTTTTTAGCCATAGGTATTAGTTTAATCCTTGCAGTCCCTGAAGACCTTTCAGTCCTTTAATTGACAACCTCTTAGCTCTTCGAGCTTTTCGACTCTGCTTTTTGGTTTCCCTTGCAGCCGCTAATTCTGATTTTCTTTTATAGAGAGCCTCATCCTCTAAGCCCTGAAGTCTTTTAGCGACATTGTCTCTGAAGTTGGTTTTATCTAACTCCTCATCAGTAATTTTCTTTTTCTTCTTAGGCATAATTTAATATCTTTGATACAAAGATAAGAATTTAATTTATGGCTGTAAATGACTACTTGAAGTATTGGAGAGTAATAAGATACTTTATAAAATCAAAATATAACATCACCCAAGCAGAGTTGGATATGCTTCTTTTCCTAAGAACGGAAAAGTATTTTTCTAAAGACAGATTCAAAGAGTTCGATGAACTACTATCTTGGAATGTGAATCGTTTCGATAAACTAAAACGAGATGGGTGGATTGAGGTATTCAGAAAGAGAGCGGGTAAAAAGAAAGCAATCTATCAACTGTCATTTAAATCTCAGCGTATGCTGACATCACTATATGAAAAGCTTCAGGGCGAATCAATGCCCACCTCTCCTTCAAAGAATCCTATGTTTAAAAAGAATGTATCCTACTCCGATAAGGTATACAGGAATATGATTAAAGAGATGAACGAGTTTACAAAACAACAGAGATTGAATAATTAGTTTCTTTTCTTCAGGTCTGATACGTTAACGGCTTTTTTGCCTTTAACTTTTAAAGCTACCTTACCTTTCTTGTCAACTTTTAATTTTGCTTTGGTTTTTTTAGAGCCTCTCTTTGCCTCCCTATCTTCAACATTGATAGAGCGATTTTCTTGTCGAGCAGCCTTCTTATGTAGTCGGTCAGCTTTTTTATCTCGACCCTCATCTACCGCTACCTTACCTTTTGCTAAAGTTTTTTCAGACTTCATGCGAAGCTTCTGAGACCTCTTCATTTTGTCAACGTCTTTATTTCTAAAAGTATAGCTATTGTAATCTTCCATTATCTTTTTTTTACAAAGATAATGGAAATAATTTTACAGAACTACAACGACATCGCGCTCCTGAATAACGGTATACTGCTCACCATTAATCATCATAGTATACGACTGTCTCTTGTCGAAATAAATTCTATCACCCTCGTTAATGATGCTAACATCAGTGCCCGGCTTAACAACATCAGCCATCTGATATCTAAAACTATTAGCGTCCTGAGAGGATAATAATAATCCCGAATCAGTCTTTACCTCTTCATCAATTGTTCTTACTACTATATGCTTTCCTATCGGCTTCATACTTCTTTAATTTAATTGCTATCTTCCTTAGCTCTCTACCCAAGTCAGCATCATTGTGATACTTCTCAGCTAAAGCTATAATCATTTCATCCGTCATTCTGTCTCGTAACTTCTCGCCATAGTGACAATGGCGTCTGTTGATAATATAGTAACCGCAACACTAACCGCATTCTGTAAAGCTGACCTTGTTACTTTTAACGGGTCTATAATACCCATCTCATACATATTGCCATACGTTCCTCTCTTGACATTATAACCGTAATCATTCGAGACCAAGTTCTGACCTGTGATATCTTCAGGGTCCTTTCCTGCGTTTGTTATCATCTGATATATAGGAGCCTTTAATGCTTCTGCCATAATTTGTTTAGCTACTGTTGAGTCGTCCATCTTTACGCTTTCTTCAAATAAAGCAAGACCGCCGCCGGTAACAATACCCTCCTCTAATGCCGAGCGTACCGCACACACCGCATCGTCCACTCTGTCATACAACTCTTTCTGCTCAAGGTCTGTATTCCCTCCAACATAGATAACACCAATGCCTCCCGTTAAAGAAGCAATCCTTGAAAGAATAAAATCCTTGTCAGCTTTCTTTGTTGTAAGATTCATAGCGTCAGTCAATTCATTGACACGCTGCTTAACGTCTTCAGTGTTTTCATCGCTGTCGTCTTTTAGGATGACCGTTGAGTCACGTCCAACTATCACCTTGGAGCAGTGACCCAAATCAGCAAAATCAATAATGCTCAAGTCATCCCCCGTCTTCTCAGAAAAATAATTCGCCCCGACACTTAACGCTATGTCCTGCATCAACTCGTGCTGCTTGTATCCGAAATTCGGTGGCGGTATAGCGCACACCTTTAAGTTGTTCTTCATAACATTGGCAGCCAACGTATTCGTTACCTGAGTAGAACACGGAGCAATAATTAATAGTCTCTTGCCCTCCTGTATAATTGGTTTCAATATTTTCTCTATCTGTAAGATGTTGTTTATCTCAGCATCAGACACTAAAATAAAAGTGTCGTCAAGGACACTCTCGTCTCTCTTTTGGTCGTTAACAAACAATGGAGACATATACCCCCTGTCTATCTTTATACCATTAGTGGTCTCGTAATATGTTTCTGAACCCTGAGACTTCTCAACAGTAACTATACCATCCTTGCCAACAGTATCATAAACGTCAGCAATGATATCGCCAACGACCTTGTCGTTGTTCGCGGAAATAATAGCAACGTCACGAAGTCTTTGCGAGTCAACGGTCTTGCTCTTTTGTTTTAACTTGCTAACAATCTCTTTCGTTTCATCTACAAGATTCCTTAACACCTCCGTTCTATTTGTTTCGTCACCTATTAATTTCGTACCCGCAGTAACTAACGCCTCTGTTAATACTATAGCAGTTGTCGTTCCATCACCCGCAGATGTCGCAGTCTTATCAGCAGCCTCCTTAACCATACGAACCGCAAGGTTCTCGATAGGGTCTGTTAGACTAATTGACTTCGCTACCGTTACTCCATCTTTCGTAACCGTAATTCCCATTGTGTGTTCCGGTGATTCTATAAGAACAGTATTACCTCTCGGTCCGAGTGTGCTCTTTACCGCTTTAGATATCTTAGTGATTCCTGACATTAACTTATCTCTTCCGTCACTACCGAACGATAAGTCTTTAGGTGTGTATCCCTGATTCATAATGTATTAAATTTTATTTGGTACAAATGTAATCATTATACCGTAACCACGCAAGTGGTAAGATGCTGACTTTTTTGCTCACTACTCTCTCTCTCTCTCTTTATTATTATTATTTAATTCTTGTCTGTAAGGAAGAAAAGTTAACATCTTAACATTTAGTATTGATTATCAGATAGTTAGCTAAAAAAAGTTAACACAAAGTCAGCACTAACTTAACACTAACCACATAAAAGAGAGCATAAAAAAAGAGGACCGTAGGAAGTCCTCTTTATATTTAGGGAGTCCGGATGTGTGTGCATCCGTAAATCAAACACTAACCGCCTAATATGTTTCTGCGCATCTCCTCTCGCATCTCAGCTATATCAATAGCGTCTGCTATCATAGATACCTTTTCGGCTTTCTTTACGGCACTGCGCATCTTAGCCATTTTACAAATTCCTGTCTGTAAAGGTGGCGCATTATTTATAAGTCTACCATTCTTGATGGTGTAATCACTGTTTATTAAATCTCTATACGTTGTCATAGCTCTGCTAATATATGGTTTATATTTCAAAGATACAAATTTTTTTCAGATGTATATAGTCTTTGGGTTATATAGGGCTATGCGCGCGCCGTGGTCGTTCCGGAAACGCCTCGCATCTCGATGGGGGGGTGCACTTTTCAGAACTGCGGTTGTGATTTTTTGGCGAATCGTTTCGAGTTGTGCTCCTGCTGTATATGAATGAGCTCCTGCTGTAGTAGTAACGCGCTCCTGTACTCCTGCTGTAGCTGTCGCGCTCCGCTGTAGCTGTAGCTGTCGCGCTCCCGCTCCGCTGTAGCTGTAGAGAATAAGCATTTAGTTCTCAAAGGTCTGTATCCCTTGCCTGTACTACGTTACAGGAGTTTAACGGAAAACATTCATGTTTTCCAGTTGAACGTCATTCTGAATAACTCCTCCTCAAATAGTGTCGTCAAAGACACTAAAACGAACGGAAAGAGGAGTCCGTTAACCCCTGCGCCCCATCCAAACACCACAAACAAAATAGAGTGAATTGAAACTTTTTTTGCTTTGATAGTTGTTATATCAGATAAAAAGACTATATTAGCTATATGAAACGACGAGAAAACGACATACTGAACACGCAAAGCACTGAAAATCAGTCATTTACGACAATTTCAGACAAGTTTTCTCAATTATTAATTAGTAACCAATAAAAATAAATACAATGAACACACAAGAAAGAAGTTTTTACAACAACGTAACAGGATTCAACCACCAAACGATAACGGGAGTGATTAGAAAGTTAGGAAGACAGCACAAGAAATCAATTGAGCTACAGGTTGAATTAGGCAAGGAATTACGAACAGCAAAAGAATGGTACAACAGCGAAGAAGCGCAAGCGGAGATGGACGATGCCGGAATAACTTACAACAATATTTGTGAATTCTTTCAATCAATTGCAGGAGGACGCAAGAAATCAGCTTGCTACAAGCTAATCAAATCAGCTAACAATGTAGATGCGAATGAGAATGCGATAAACGAATTTGTAACCGCTTGTGATGAGGCTGAAGAAAACGGCGAAAGCCCAAAGAGAAACATCGAAGCATTCAACAAGTTTTGTACAAGCGGCGAGGCTGAAGTAAGAGAAACAGAAGAAACCGAAAGCGAAGAGTCAGAAGAAACCGAAAGCGAAGAAAACCAATCTGAAGACGAAACAAAATTCTCATTCTCGATGAAAGCTACAAACGGCGAAAGTGGTGCTTGTATTCGTTTAGATAAAGACCATAACATTCTTGCTGAAGACGGAACTGCAAGTTCTATTATTTTAGCTATGACTAACTATCTTAACAGCAAAGGATTTGCCTTAACTCCTATTGAGGAATAACAAGAACGGAGTGTCTTCAGCGACACTCCCCGTCCGAGAGTGAGTGCTCTCGCTGATGAGCTCAAAAGAGCGAAACGGAAATTTAAAACT
>Ga0222719_10000207_pt1 | contig 59035 bp, 53 predicted proteins | sample C33_34DmetaG_FD_165039 | JGI IMG/M metagenome (GOLD analysis project Ga0222719, IMG submission 165039) | Estuarine water microbial communities from San Francisco Bay, California, United States - C33_34D | ecosystem: Environmental > Aquatic > Marine > Unclassified | place: USA: California...
TTACTGCAGCTAGCCAAGGTCTCGGAAAAGCATCAGCATTATCAATTGCAAATGAGGGTGCGACAGTGATTATTTGCTCTAGGAATAAAGATAAAATATCAAAATCTGCTAAAGATATTGAACTACAGACTGGTTCTAAAGTTTCTTTTTTTCAAACTGATTTAAGCAATGAAAAAGACATAAATAAAATGATTGAAAATATTATTAAAAAACATGGTAGAATTGATGTTTTGGTAAATAATACAGGAGGTCCAAAAGCAGGTTTTTTCGATGAGATCAATGATGATGATTGGATTTCTACTTTTGAGTCAACTTTTCTTTCTGCGGTAAGATTAACAAGAGCTGTTTTACCATCTATGAGAAGAAATAAATGGGGGAGAATAATTAATATTAGTTCTGTATCCGCAAAACAACCTATTGATAATCTAATCTTATCAAATGGTGTTAGAATGTCTGTTCATGGCTGGGCAAAAACCCTTTCTAATCAAATTGCATCAGATAATATTTTAATAAATAATGTTTGCCCAGGTTTTACTAGAACTGAAAGGGTAGAAGATCTTGTGTCTATGCAGGCAAAGGATTTAAATATATCTGAAGATCAAGTAGTGGAAACAATTTCAAGTAATATTCCAGCGAAAAGGGTTGGTAAACCTGAGGAATTGGCGGATTTAGTTACTTTTTTGGCTTCTGAAAAATCAAGTTATATTACTGGACAATCAATTGCTGTAGATGGGGGCGTTTCAAGCTTGCCAATTTAGGCGTTGGTAAGACCTAGGCCTAAACCACCATCGACTTCAAGAACTGCACCAGTTGTCCATTCTGCACAAATTAAATACTCTATAGCTTCTGCAATTTCCATAGGAGTTCCTATCCTTCCTAAGGCATGTATCGACGCCATATCTTCCAATCTTTTTTTTGCAGTATCATCATCAAATAAACCTGCTCTTTGATTAATTTCTGTAAAGACTCCACCTGGAACAACACAATTTACTCTAATTTTTTTATTACCAAGTTCTGCAGCTAAAACTTTAGTCAATGTTTCCAGCGCACCTTTTGTTGCTGCGTAAGGTGATGCTCCAGGAAAAGCTCTTCTGTTATGAACAGAGCCAATAAATATATTAGAACCTTTAGTTTCAGCTAGATATTTTTTTGCTTTACCTAAAAGTATCATTCCTGAAATAACATTTGTATTAAATATATCTAGAAGTTTCTGTTCCTCTAGATCTTCAATCTGCCCTCTATACATATTACCTGCGTTATTTATAAGTACATCAATTTTATTTCCATGATGTAATGCGCTATCAATAATTTTTTTTCTATCACTATCCTTAGTTACATCTGCAACAATTGATAAAACATTTGAGCCTAACTCTTTTTGAGCTTTTTTTACTTTTTCTTCTCTTCTGCCACATATAGTAACTTTTGCCCCAGCTTTACTATATTTTTTAGCCATACCAAGACCTAAGCCTGAGCAGCCTCCAGTAATAATAATCGACATATCTTTAATTTTTAACAAATTTATCTCCTGAAAGCCATTCTAGGCTTTTTTCTATAATATCAATCATATATGGATTTTTTAATGATTCTGAGTCATGCCCTAATGCATTATAAACAGTCTTTCCTTTTTTATATTCATAAGTCCAGCCTACGATATGATCCTCTTTACTTGTATTTGATCTTGCTGAAAGAAATGGTTGAGAATTTTTTTCAATTTTAAGATTATGATAAACCTCATCATTAGTTTGAAAATTTTTAATATTTTTACCTAGAGAATGATTTTTTAATGGAGATACTTCAACGTTTTCAATTGGCGGGTGGTATGACCTATCCCAGTCCCATTTTCCACCTAAGAGTTTTGACCATCCATCCCAATCATCAAAACATATTGACGATGTATGAAAGGCTAACATTTTTCCACCTTTTTTGATAAAGTCTTCTAATAAATTTCTTGATTCATTAGATAGACTAAATTGCCATTCATCAATATAGGGAATATATTTTTCGTGATTTAACATCCTCCATCTAAGTGCGTTAAAGGTAATTAAATCAAATTCATTTATATTTTTAATACCCGTTTCAATATCAATAGTAATCTCTGACTCATAACCAAAACTATTGATAATTTTGGATAAAGTTTTTGATGTTTCATCGAAAGGATGAAAAATTCCTCCAGTAAAAATCAAATTTTTTTTCATTATTCTCTTGGGAGTTGGGCTATAACACTGCTTATTACCCCACCATCAACAACTAAATTATGTCCATTCACATAAGATGCGTTTTCTGAATCTAAAAACAAAACTGCATTAGCTATATCATCAGCTTCACCTAACCTTCCAGAGGGAACAGCTCCACCACGTAGCTCTCTAACCTTTGGATCTTCATATATTGGTTTAGACATGCCTGCATCAATAAAACCTGGAGAAATACAATTTACTCTTATTCCAAATTTACCCCATTCGATAGCCATTTGTTGGGTCATAGATATAATACCAGCTTTTGACGCTGGATATGCTCCAATACCTATACCTGGGTTAACTCCATTAACGGATGACATATTTATTATTGAACCGCTACCTCTTTTAATCATGTCATTTATTAAAATCCTTGATGTGATAAAAGAGCCAAGAAGATTTATATTTAGGCTTTTACTATAATCTTCAACTGAATGTTCCTCTAGAGGACCAAACAATACAATTCCAACATTATTAACTAATAGATCAGGGATTTCACCAAATTTTTCAAAGGCTTTTTTAATGGATTCTTGATTTGTAACATCTCCGTGTAAAGGAAAACTGTTTTCAACACCTTTTGACGCTTCGTTTACATTTTCCTCATTTAAATCAAGCATACCTACACGATAATTATTTTGACTAAGTTTCTGACAAATGGCTTTACCTATTCCAGCACCAGCCCCTGTTACAATAGCAGTTTTCATTTTTTTTCTCCGAATATAATTGGGTAAGAAGCCCAGTTGGACCTTTCTGTATTTAGGTCTGCTTTTGGTTTATTTTTATCATCAGGATACCCATCTTCATCAAGTATTTTTTGAACTAATAGAGCAACTATACCATACTGATGATTATTAGGGTCAGTTTTTTCATCTGGAATCACCCCTCCATCTAAATCTCTTCCAAAGCACATATGTAAACCTATGCCAAATGTTAACCCCCATAAAAATTGATTTTTAGGAACTACTCTATTTGGATTAAAAATATTTGAGTCTGAGCCAAAAATTGACTTATCTTGATTTGCTTCATGAAGATCCATGATTATTAAATCGTTTTTTTCCAAATTAATATTTTCTTCAAGATTAATAGGACATTCTGATCTTCTCCAGGCAACGGGACTTGCGGGGTGAAGCCTCATACTTTCATGAACACACCGTTGAAGAAAAAGAGGATTATTTTTTATTTTTTTCATTTTTTTATGGCTACCATCACACCATGTATATATTTCATGTAAAGCATGGGCCATTGAATTTGCTGTGCTATGAGATCCAGCCTGAAGGTAAAAAGCAATTTCTCTTTTAATGATCTCATCGCTTAACTCAATTTTATCTTCATTTAATAATAAAATTGTTAGAACATCTCTAGGAAGTTGTTCTTTTTTTATTTCATCATTTTTATATTTTTCTATTAAGATTTCCCTTCTTTTCTTTGAAGGTATTAAAAATTTCGACTCAAATTTATCTAATGCTTTTTTAACTTCTTGATTCACCTCTTCATGAGGTCTTTTTGAATGAACTAATGTGGCTCCTTGACTAAAAGTTTTAACCAAAGATAGTAAATCTTCTGTCTCTTCTGGAGTTTTTTTAACTCTATCAATACCAGCGAAATCTGCAGTTAAATTAATTGTAATTCTATAACCAAAATCTAATAAATCTAATCTTCCCTTTTTTAAAAAGGGGGTAATGGTTTCATTAAGTGTTTTTGGAAAAAGTTCTTGCTCATAGTATTTAAAAAAATCTCTTTGAAAAACTCTATGTTCAAGTTTTCTTCTTTTTCTGTGTTCTTCTCCATGTAAAGTTAATAAAACTCCATCCATTATAACTTTGCCCTCATCGTATAAGGCTTGTTTAAGATTTCTATTTACTAGAGCTGATTTTATGGTTTTGTAGCTAGATGTTTCAAACTTATTCACTATGGTTTTCCTTGGGAGAAAAGACAATGGGATAGTATCCCCAGTTTGGTCTTTTTGTCTTATCATCCATTTTAGGTTCATCGTCTGGATCAGGAATGGCGTTACGTGAAATTAATTCCCTAAGTATCATTGTTACTGTTCCGTAATGATGATTATTTGGGTCGGTATCTGGTTTAGAATTTACTCCAGCTGCAAGATTTCTTCCTATACATGAATGCATTCCCAAACCAAAAGATAATCCATATAAATTTTGACCACTCGGAGGTTCTCTGTGGGGATTAAATTTATCTGCATCATCGCCAAAAACTTTTTTATCTCTATTTGAATTATATAAATCAATAACAACACTATCACCTGGGTCTGCCTCATTATCATTTGGAAGTTTTACAGGGCATACTGGTTTTCTTAGGGCTATTGGGCTAGAAGGGTGGAGCCTTGTACTTTCCAAAAAGCATTTTTGAACAAATATTGGGTCAGTTATCATTTTATTTTTTTCTTCAGGATTATTTGTGATCCAATTGTGTATTTCATGAAAGACGTGGACAAGGGAATGAATTGAGGTTTGAGCCCCAGCAAGAAGATAGAAAGCAATTTCTCTCTGAAGAACATCATAGGGAAGATTTAGATCATCATCATTTACCATAAGAACAGTAAGAATATCGTTTGGTAGATTTTCAAAATCTTTTTTTTCAATTAGTTTTTTTCTTCTTTCAATTGAGGGTTTAAGAAATTGATTATCAAAATCGCTAAGAGCATTTCTTACTTCTTCTTTTACTTTTTCGTGATCTCTTGTTGAGTGATGAAGAGTTGCACCTGAAGCGAAAATCTTTAACAAAGTTAACAAAGTTTCTGTCTCTTCTTTAGATTTTTTAGGCCTATCAACCCCAGAAAAATCAGCTGTTAAATTCAATAGTACTCTAAAACCGTAATCCACTAAATCCATTTTTCCAGAAACTTTGTATGGCTCTAAGGTTTCATCAATTGTTTTTGGAAATACTTCATTTTCATAATATTTAAAAATATCTCTTGTAAAAATTTTATTTTCTAACTTTCTTCTTTTTTTGTGTTCTTCACCATGCAAGCAAACTAATACTTGATCCATGATAACTTCACCATCATCGTATAGAGATTGTTTAAGATCTTTGATCCTTAAAGCATTAGCGGCGTCATCATAATTGGCAAAAATATACTCAGTCATTACGCCTATCTATTTTTTGCTACTTTTTGAGTTAAGATTTTATCTGAATAGGGTGATAGCCTCCAACCCTGTGGTGGAGTGATTTCTGGTTCAGGCTTAGTTCTGTCAACTTCATTTCCATTCAAAATAATTGACGAAATTTTTGATTTATCGCCAAGTACGGTAATATCGTTTAGAGGATTTTCATTTAATATTAAAATATCAGCAAGCATACCATTTTCTAATGTACCAACTTCACCTTCCATTTTCATTGCTTTAGAAGAATTTTTTGTAGCGCATACAATCGATTCTAAATTACTCATACCAATATCTTTTACAAAAACTTCAAGCTCCCTATAATGCCATTCCCCATATGGTGTCATAGAAAATCCACTCTCAGTTCCACATAATAAAGGAACTCCAGCATCATGAATTTTTTTAAATATTTCACAATTATCAGTAATTTCTTTTCTAAAGATTTCTCTGTAGTCAGATGATGCACCTATAATTTCTCCAAAATCTGCAAGATTTGCTTGAAAAGTAAAAGTAGGAACAATAGGAGTTTTGGTTTCACAGACTAGATCAATTGCTTCCTCATCCATAAATGTTGCATGAAGAATCATATCCATTCCAGCTTTTATGCTATCTATAACTCCTTTTGCATTTCTAACATGACCTACAACTGGAATACCAAGGTCATGAGCTAAATCACATACTAATTTGAGTTCATCATATGACCATACAGATATTTCACCTGCTTCTCTTTGATTTGGTATAAGACCTGTGACATGAATTTTTATCCAATCAGCACCATTTTTTATTTGGCGTCTGACTTCAGTAATTATTTCGTCTTTATTTTGTACGATTTGGGCATAGCCCCTCATACCTTCATCAGGAATAAGCCTGCCTGCAGTTCCGCCTACAGACGTTAGTAGAGCATTCCCCCCAACCGACATTCTTGGTCCTTCGACATATCCAGAATTAATTGCATCCCTTAAATCAATTCCAATTTCATGCAAGCTGTCTGGATCACAAAATCCAGTTACACCTGCTAACAATACCTTTCGAGCATTATGACCTGAAATTATTGCTGCTAAAGCCTGTCTTCTATGAAAAAAAAGCTCATCATTTGAAGTTGGCTCATCAAAGCTAATATGACAATGTGCATCAATAATACCCGGCATCACAAATTTTTGGGATGCATCTATTTTTTTAATATCCTTATCTTCAGAGAATTTTTTTGCACTTTCACCAATAGCAATAATTTTATTATCTTTAATGACTACATTGCCTGCATATTCTTTAGAACCCGTTCCATCAATTATGGTTCCGTTTTCAATAAGAATTTTTTCTTTCATATTCACACCTCTAAGCATTATACTGGATAATACTAATTAAATTCAAAATTTAAATACTAATTTGTTTTTAAAATTATATAAAACGATAATAAAAGGAAATAAATTATGAAATTTAATACTCAAAATCAATCACTTGGTGTTCTAAGGTCGCTTCTTCTTTTGGTATTAATTATATTCGGAGTATGGATTCTTGATGAAAGAGGTCTTTTAGCAATTGTAATAGAAGGTGATAAAAGTCAAATATCTAAAGTAATAGCTTGTTTGTGGATTATTTCTTCAATTTATTGGTTATATTTATCAAAAATTATTTCTGATGAAAGAAATTCTTTTGAAAATATGGAATTTAAAAATAAAAAATTATTGGTTTCTAAATTCTTTAGTTCTCTTAAAAAAAATGAAGATAAGGATATTCTAATTAATGCTTTTGAGTCAGAATTTGAGAAAAAAATTAGCTACGGTGTAGTTGCTTCAGATGTGGCATTAAAATTAGGATTATTAGGAACAATTATAGGATTTATTCTTATGCTAAAACCTATTGCTGACTTAAATAGTACAAGTCCAGAGGATTTGAAAATAGCACTATCATCAATGAGCTCTGGAATGGCTGTTGCCTTATACACCACCCTAACTGGTTTAATTGTTAGTACTTTGCTCAGAATACAATTTCACTTTTCAGCTACATGGATTATTTCTCTTCTGAATGATTTAGCTTTTTATACGGAAAATAATTTTGAGTAAAAAAATTCTTTCAATTGAAGCCAGCAATGGGGATGCATTCACTGATTTACTGTTTAATGCATTATTAGGCTTTGCCTTTATGTTCTTCATTTCATTTGCATTGATTCAAAAACCTCAAGATGGAGGTAAAATTGATAGTAAGGCAGAGTTTATTATCTCAGCTGAATGGGAAGATCACCACCCAGATGATATTGATTTAATAGTTGAGGATCCACAAGGCAATATTGTTTATTTTCAGAGACAACAAGCTGGATTAATGCATTTAGATAGGGATGATAGAGGTACGTTAGCAGATAGAATAGTTATTGACGGAGTTGAGATGGAAAACCCTTCCAATCAAGAAGTTGTAACTGTAAGAGGTTACATGAAAGGAGAGTATGTTGTTAATTTATTATACTATAAGTCAAATTTCATTACTCCTCTAAAAGTAAAAGTTAAGGTTGAAAAAATAAATCCAAGGCTAGAGGTAATTTACTTTAATGACTTTTTTCTAAAGAAAACTGGTGATGAAATTACTGCAGTAAGATTCATTCTTGATGATAAAGGTAATGTTTTAGATTTAAACCAACTCCAAAAACCAATAATATCAGGAAAGGTAAAGTAAATGAATGAAACAGTTCTTTTGGGTATTGCTTATGCTCTGTTATTTTCTCTATTAGTGAGTGTGAATTTTTTCACAAATTTTTCTTTTAAAATCAAAGCAATTTTAGTTTTTTCTGTTTTAATTTTTTCTATAATTTCCTATTCATCAATTAGAGAAATGCAAGGAATTCCATACCGGGATAATAATTTTTCTAAAGATGAGAGGCTTTATAAAATTTTATGGAGCGGAGTTAACGAACCTAATAAATTGGAAAAAACAAAAGGGGAAATTTTTCTTTTATTAAGGTCTACAGATACTAAAGGTATAGAGAAGGGTGATCCTAGACTATATGCTGTTGAATACGATCCCTTTCTTTTAGAAAAGATATTGGAAATAAGAAAAATTACAAAAAAAGGTGTTCCGGTTGCTGTAAAGCTTACAAATCTAGACTTGAAAGTAAACGATAATGGCAAACTTCCAGACGAATTAGATGGATTCGATAAATATAATTCTTTATCTGGAGACATTAATATTCAATTAGAGGAGATTATATCCCCGTCACTTCCAGAAAAATAATTAATTACCAATTTGTTTAATTCTATCCTTGGTTGCTCTGTCGATTATATAATTATGAACCTGATTAACTTCTTGTTCGGTTAATATAGATGAAAAATTCGCCATACCATTTTCTTCAAGAATTCCTTCAAGAAGAATTTCATTAAATATTTCATGCTTGTCTATTGTGAGATGCCTAAGGTCTACTATAGATTTTCCCCTTACACCTGCACCATGACATGCGCCACAATACTGGGCATAAATTTTTTCGCCTTTAAGTAAATCTTCAACAGAAGCATTAATAATTGGTTGTTCCGGAATAACACTATTTTTTCTTTCTAGTTTAGGTAATTTAGATTTCCCGTTTAGCTTAAATGATAATAACCTGCCATTATTCCCATATAATATAGAAGCTATTTCATTGTCTAAACCAAAATTATCACCAACTGAGTTACCTGCACCACCATCGCCTGCAAGAATCGATATATATTGTTCTCCATCAATTTGATAGGTAATTGGAGGAGCAATCATTCCTGTTTGGATTTCCTTGCTCCAAAGAATATTTCCATTTTCTGAGTCGTAAGCTACTAAGTTTCCAGATGAGTTTCCTTGAAAAGTTATACCTGATGAAATTGATAAAGTACCGCCATTCCAAAAATGATTGTGAGATACAGACCACTTTGTTTCTCCAGATATAGGATTAAACGCTATAATAGCGCCAGTAACTGGAGGAATACCATCCATTTCAGCTGCTGCTTCATTTACATAAAAACTTGTACCCGTATTGAATGTTCCTGGTTGCATTTTGTAGTAGCCTTTTATTGGCACATAAACAGCTGCAACTTCATGTATGGGTATATAAACTAATCCTAATTTTGGGTCGTATGACATTGCTTGCCAATTATGACCACCATAACTGCCTGGAAGAACCCATTCAGGTTTAACATTATAGTCTTTATCTTTATTAATTATTGGTCTACCTGTTGTGAGATCAACATGTGTTGCCCAATTAACAGGCACATAATTATGTGCTCTTAATAATTTTCCATTTTTTCTATTAATTACATAAAAGAAACCATTTTTGGGTGCTTGCATTAAAACCTTTTTTGTTTCCCCGTCAATATTCATATCTGCAAGCATTATATCTTGAGTTGCAGTAAAGTCCCATTTGTCTTCGGGGGTTGTTTGGTAATACCAATTCATTTTTCCTGTATCAGCGTTAAGAGCTATTATTGAAGATAAGTATAAATTATCTCCTCCCCCAGGTGATCTGATATCAATATTCCATGGCTGTCCATTACCAGTACCAATGTACAATTGATTAAAATCAGGGTCATATACAATTGAATTCCAAGCTGTTCCGCCTCCACCCATCGTCCACCATTCACCATTCCAAGTTTTAGCAGCTATTTCTAGCTCTGGATGTTCAAAAGGTAAGGATGGATCTCCTGGAATAGTATAAAAACGCCAAATTAATTTACCTGTTTCTGTATCATATGCTGAAACATATCCTCTTACCCCACCCATATCGGCTCCGCCATTACCAATAAAAACTTTATCATTTGCAATTCTTGGCGCACCTGTAATTGTGTAATCAAGCTTTCTGTCAGACAGTGTATTGATTTCCCATATTAATTCACCTGTTTGGGCATCAAGCTTTAAAAGCCTCCCATCTAAAGTCGCTGAATATACAAATCCCTTCCAAACTGCAACTCCACGATTAACAACATCGCAACAGGCCTTTTTTGACCAAACCCTTGGGACATCTGGATCATAAAACCATTTTTCTTTACCTGTTTTTGCATCAATAGCGTGGACAATACTCCAAGCGTTAGTGACATACATAACTCCATTATCAACAATAGGAGTTGCCTCTAAACCTCGAGTTGTATTCATATCAAGTGACCATTCAAGCTCAAGATTAGAAATATTTTCCTTATTAATTATATTAAGTGGAGAATATCTTTGTTCATTATAATCTCTTCCATGAGCTAACCAATTATGAGGTTCATTATCAGCATTAATAATTCTGGACTGATCAATATTTCCAATAATTTCATTAGATATATTATTCACATCTTCATTATTATTAATTTGAATATTTCTTCTCAAAGAGTAAGAGCTTAAAATAATCGATATAGTTAAAATTAATATTAGAAGTATATTGATTAATATTGCAGAATTTTTACTTAGAGATGGATGTTTCATGATCTACTTTCTGTTAAATTTATTATTCAATACCTTGTTGAATTTTACGATCGTTCTTAGCTGTGTCAATTATGTAATGATAAATATTATTTACATCTTTTTTTGACATAACATCAGAAAAAGCAGTCATTCCAATTTCGCTATAAATTCCATTGTATACGATTTCATTAAATAACTCATGGCTATCATTACTCATCATTCTTAAGTCAGGTAGAGCCGGCCCTGATCTGACAGCAGTACCATGACAAAATGCACAATATTCACCATATAATTCTTTTCCTCTTGATATTTCAAATTCAGTAGAGACTATTTCAGGTTGTTCAGGAATTGTTCTGTCAACAAGGTCTAATCTAGGAAGAATTCCTTTCCCGTTTATTTTAAATGCCAAAAGCCTTCCTTCGTTTCCATATTTTAATGAGGCCATGTACTCAGTATGAAAACCAAGGGTATCACCACCATGGTTATTTCCTCCGCCAGTTCCGGCAAGAATGACAATATATTGTTCATTTTTAATTTTATAACTAATTGGGGGAGCAATCATACTAGTTTGGATATCTTTAGACCATAAAATCTCTCCAGTAGCAGAGTCAAAAGCATTTAAAAACCCCATCCCGTTTCCTTGAAATGTTATACCTGATTTTGTAGATAATGTTCCTCCATTCCAGTGTTGTGGATATTTTACTTCCCATTCTGTCTTACCTGAGATTGGATTAAATGCCTTTAAAGAGCCTGTACCTATAGGCGCATCTAATGTAGTGAGGGCTAAATCTAAATATTTGGCAATTTCAATTCCTGTATTCCAGGATTTAGCTTTATATTTTATCTTTCCTGTTTGTTGCCATTCTTCAGTCATTTTATAAATTGTTGTTGATTTTTGTTCAGGAATAAAAACTAGACCTAATTCTGGATCAAAAGACATAGCTTGCCAGTTGTGTCCACCAAGGGCTCCAGGAAGTATCCACTGTTTTTCATTTGTATAATCTTTCTCTGGATTTTCGACAGGTCTACCAGTTTCCATATCTACATGAGTGGCCCAATTTACCTCGGTATACTTGTGAGCTCTTAAAAGCTCTCCATTTTTTCTATCGAGAACATAAAAGAAACCATTCTTAGGAGCCTGCATGAGAACCTTTCTTTCAACACCATCAACTTCCATATCGGCAAGCATAATATCTTGTGTTGCAGTATAGTCCCAGTTATCACCTGGAGTTGTCTGGTAATACCATTTCATTTTTCCTGTATCTGCATTTAAAGCAACTATAGAAGAAAGAAACAGATTATCTCCTCCACCGGGTGATCTAATAACTCTTGTCCAAGGAGAACCATTTCCAACACCAATATATAAATTATTAAAATCTGGATCGTAAACTATTGTATTCCAGACCGTTCCGCCTCCACCAATTTTCCACCATTCTCCACCTTTCCATGTTTTTGCGGCTTCTTCTAATTCAGAATGTTCAAATGGAAGAGAGGGATCACCAGGAACGGTATAGAAACGCCATATTAAATTACCATTATTTGTATCATATGCAGAAACATACCCTCTGACACCATATTCAGCACCACCATTTCCTATGAAGATTTTGTCGTTAGCAATTCTTGGCGCTCCGGTAATGGTATAGTCTTTTTCTCTATCTATTAATGTGTTTATTTCCCAAATTAATTTGCCTGTTTGAGCGTCAAGTTTAATTAGTCTTCCGTCAAGACTTGCAAAAAATACACCACCTTTCCAGACTGCAACACCTCTGTTGACGACATCACAACAAGCTTTTCTTCCCCATGATTTTGGGACTAAAGGATCGTAACTCCAAATTTCTTCACCAGTTTTAGCATTAATTGCATATACAATACTCCATTCACTTGTAAGGAACATAATTCCATTATCAACAATTGGAGTTGCCTCTAGCGCTCTGGTACTATTCATATCAAAAGACCAGGCGAGTTCTAAATTTTTAATATTGTTTTTATTTATATCTTCAAGAATTGAATATCTTTGTTCTTCGTAATTTCTTCCATGGGATAACCAATTATTTGGTTCATTATCAGTTTCAATAATCCTTTGGGTATTTATATCGCCTATTAAACTTACCTTTTCTTCTTTTGGCATAGGAATATTTTTCTTTATATCTGGTTTGTTTATTGATGCGGTTTTAATTAAAATACCAAATGTAAGAATAAAGATTAGAACAATGTTAATAAAAATTGCTGTTTTTTTTCCTAGGCTTGGATGACTCATTACTACCCTCAATTATCTCCAAAAAATCAATTAATGCTAGATTAAATAATTTTTTAAATCTAGCCTAATTTATTAATTTCTAGCAATAAAATTTGGATTTATAAAATTACTTTCCTTAAAGCCATATCTAAGTTCCTCGCCATTTAATAAGGTAACATTACCACCCGCCGTTTTTAATATTGCATGACCTGCTGCAGTATCCCATTCGCAAGTTGGCGACATACGCGGATATATATGAGCTTCTCCAGATGCAATTAAACAAAATTTATAAGAAGATCCAACATAATTGATTTTTTCTATATCATAATCTTTTAAACAATTCTCAATCTCTTTTCCATTATGTGATCTACTAATTGTAGCGATTAAATTCTTTTGCTTTTGATCGCTTACTTTAATTTGTCTAGCTTTTTCAATAGTTATTTCATCTTTGGGTTTTGTTTCAATTACGTAAGATTTTTTTCCATCACTAAAAAAGATTTTATTTTTTGCTGGAGCATTTATAAAACCAATTTTTGTGTATCCTTCATTTATAAATGCAATGTTTACAGTAAATTCACCATTTTTTTTGATAAACTCTTTTGTTCCATCCAAAGGATCAACAAGAAAAAATTTTTTATCATAATCTGGAATAAATTTATTTGAGTAAGCTTCTTCTGAAATGATTGGAATATCGGGAAAAATTTTTTTTAATTTTTTTAAAATAAAATCTTCAGCATTTCTATCTGCATTTGTTATAGGAGAATTATCATTTTTATGATTTACTTCAAATTTATTTCTATAAATATCCATAATTATTATCCCTGCCTCATGGGAGATTTTAATTAATTCAGATAAAATATTTCGTTGAAACATAAAAAAATTATAATAATTATAAATAATAAAATAAATTAAATAATTAAAAGTATTATTTTTAGGCCTTAATTAATTGCATTAATTGAATAATTTTTATATTTAGTTCTTATGTTACCAAAAATAGATTTAGATATTAAGAATAAGACCAAGAAAGGTCGAGTTGTAGTTGCAATGTCTGGTGGCGTTGACTCTTCTGTGGCTGCAGCTTTGGTAAAAGCCTCTGGTTATGAGGTAATTGGAATAACGCTTCAGCTTTATGATGATAGTAGTTCTCCAAAAAAGAAGGGCTCTTGTTGTGCAGGTCAGGATATTCATGATGCCAAAAAGGTAGCATCTACTCTAAAAATTCCTCACTATGTTTTAGATTATGAAAAAATTTTTAAGGAAAAAGTTATAAATGATTTTGCATCATCATATGAAAAAGGCGAAACACCAATACCATGCGTTTTGTGTAACGAAAGAGTTAAGTTTGATGATTTATTTGATGTGGCTAAAGATTTAAATGCTGATGCATTAGTAACGGGACATTACATTAATTCAGTTGAAGGTAAAAACGGACGTGAAATGTATAGGGCTAGGGATATTGAAAAAGATCAAAGTTATTTTCTTTTTAAAACTACAAGAGAACAGCTTAATTTTTTAAGATTTCCCCTAGGTAACTTTACTAAACCAGAAATTCGAAAAATTGCACAAGATATTGGTCTTGAGGTCTCAGAAAAACCCGATAGTCAAGATATATGCTTTGTTCCAGATGGTGATTATAAAAATGTTCTAGAGAAACTAAACCCTAAGGGTCATATTAAAGGTAAAATTATCTCTAAAAAAGGTGAAATTCTTGCAGAACATAATGGAATTGTAAATTTTACTATTGGCCAAAGAAGGGGGTTAGGATTGGCAATCGGCAAACCTTTATATGTTGTTGATATAAATCCTGCATCCTACGATGTTACTGTTGGTACTAAGGAAGATCTAAAAAAAGAAACTATACATATTAAGGATATTAATTGGTTAGGAGATGATCAATTTAGCAATAAAATTCGTAAAGTTAAGGTAAAAGTAGGTTCAACCCTTGACCTTGAAAATGCGGATATTATTTCCGAGGGAAATATTATAAGTGTAAAATTAGAATCTGGATTAAGGGAAGGTATTTCTCCAGGACAAGCTTGCGTTTTTTATGATTTTCAAAATAGCTCAAGGGTTTTAGGTGGTGGATGGATATATGATAATCGCTTACCTTGACATCTAGCAATTTACAGCATTAATGGATGAATACTTATGGCGGGGTAGCTCAGTTGGTTAGAGCAGCGGAATCATAATCCGCGTGTCGGGGGTTCAAATCCCTCCCCCGCTACCATAAGATAGAGAAAAGGAGATAATATGAAAAAGTTAATATTTTTATTTTTAATCATAACATCGGTTTCATTAAATGCTGGTCACCATAAAGCAGGTGAATTAGCTAGTGAAGAAATTGTAAAAATGGCTTATTCAACCTTTGCTTCAGGTGACACTGATGCCTGGTCAAAATTACATACCGAAGATCTCAAATTTTCTATCTATGGTCAATTGCCTCATTCAGGGATTCATCTTGGTACAGAAGCTACAATAAAAAATGTTTTTGAAGTGATTCCTAAGTTTTGGCCTAATTTTAAATTAGAAATTAAAAATATTGATACTGTTAAGACAAAAAGTGGAAGTACTGTTTATGTTCTTCATAAAATGACTGCTGACAATCTTGATACTTCAGCTTTACACATGTTTACATTGAAAAATGGAAAAATTAATTCCTTTTCAGCTTTTGATGATTACGACTCTATGCGTAAAGCGATGGTTAAATAAATTTTTAACCAAATATTAAAGTAATGCTAGATAGACATATAAATTTAATAGGTGCTTCAAATTTTAGAGATCTTGGTGGTTATGAAACCGAAGATGGTATGAAATTAAAGCGAGGCCTTATTTATCGTTCAGATAATTTATCTCATTTATCTGAAGGAGATTTAAAGAAAATTAATCAAATTGGTATAAAAACTGTATGTGATTTTAGAAGTGAAATTGAACTTGATGAATTTCCATCACTCTTTTCTGAAAAAACTATACCTGCACTAAAACACATACCAATTAAAACATTGGGAACTAAAGATCTTAGAGAGTTATCAACAAGAGATGATGTCACGGGTGAAGTAATGGCTCAAGAAATGCAGCATCACTATGTTCTATATGTCCATCAACATAAGAATAAATATCGAGACTTTATAAATTTGATTGCCTTTGGAGAAATTCCTCTGGTTTTTCATTGTTTCGCAGGCAAGGATAGAACTGGTTTTGGAGCTCTTCTATACTTAGGTTTATTAGGTGTTAAAAAAGAAATCATTATTGAGGATTATTTGTTAACTAATAAATTTTTTAAGGGTCCAATAGTTAATGAAGATTGGAGAGATACTTCTTCTGAAAAATTAAAACCTTTATTTGAGGCAAGAGTTGATTATATAAATGCAGCTTTTTCAGAAATTTTCTTATTACATAATTCAATTGAAGATTTTGTAATTAAAGAATTAGAAATCAATAGCAAAACTTTGGATTTATTAAAAAAAAGGATTTTAGAGTAATTTATTCTTTTACAAAAGTAACAGCATAGTATTCTTTGCCATCAAATAAGTCTTTTGCATCCTCAACACCACTAATCATTTGGAATTTTCTTGGTACTATTGTTCCTTCCATTCTATAACCTCGTGCGCTCATATTTTTTCTATGAAATTCCATAGCGGCAGGTGTAAAATCTTCCGCTAAGACTGTAATTCTTTCTGCTTTTTTATTGCTTTCTTCTGTCATTTCTTCTCTCTTTAAAAAATATTATCACAATATATTATTTATTTCCGTAAAAAACAAAACCTGATGGTTTTTTTCCTTTTTTAAAATCTATTAAATTATCTAAAATTGATTTAGACCTTCTTAAATCTGACTCTAAAGTATGAGCAGAGTTATGAGGAGTCATTATTACATTATCTAATTCATGAAAAGGAAAATCAGATGGCCTAGGTTCTTTTTCTGGTTTACCTCCAGCTTTTGGTCTATCGGGATATATCCACCAGGTATCAATTGCTGCACCTGCAATAGTCTTATTCTTTAAACTATTAAAAAGGTCCTCTTCTACACACACATCGCCTCTTGCAACATTAATAATATAGGAGGTTTTTTTCATCATTGATAATGTTCTTTTATTAATAAGACCCTTAGTGCTTTTATTGAGGTCGCAGGCTAAGACTAAAAAATCACTTTCTTCTAAAATAAAATCGAGCTTATCTGTTGAACCATGCCAATCAAGATATTTCGGAGTATTTTTTTTCTGAGTTCTGTTTAGTCCATATGTTTTCATTCCAAGTGATTTTGCCCTTATTGCTGTTTCAACACCAATCTGACCATATCCGATTATACCTAATGTTTTACCAAAAACCTCACCATGCATACTTTTAGGATCTGATAGAGTGCCTGTTTTTTCCCATGATCCAGATTTAAAATCATTATGATTGACCATGAGGTCAATACTTAAACTCATTATGCAGCCAATAATATATTCTGACATTGCTATTTCATGACCAGAGGCATTCGCAACCATAAGTCTCTTTGGGATTAAATTAGGGTTAAGCCAATCAACTCCAGCAAAAGGTATTTGTAAAAGTTTTAGATTTTTTGCTGATGAAATGAATTTAAAAATACCTCCATAAATTAAGGCGTCAGATCCAGTTATTGCTATATCTGCTTTATTGAGAAGGCTTGATAAATATTCTTCACTTTCACCAGGATTCCAATTAAATATTTCCCAAGACCCATCAAGATTTTCTTGAAGATCTTTTTGGATCGCTTCTCCCTTTTTTCCAAGAATTAATAAATTCATTTTTTAAGCGATTGTAACGCCCCCATCTATAACTATATTTTGACCTGTAGTAAAAGAGCCTGCATCACTAGCTAAAAATATAGCTGCTCCAGCAACTTCGTCTGGGGCACCAATTCTTCTTAGAGGTGCTTTGGATGTAGTATTTTTTAAAATTTCTGGATTATCCCATAAAGCCTTTGCAAACCTAGTTTTTATAATACCAGGTGATATACAATTTGCTCTAATATTATTTGGTCCTTGTTCAACGGCTATATTTCTTACCAACTGCACATCTGCCGCTTTTGAGATACTATAGGCTCCTAGCATTTCAGAACCTTTCAGGCCACCAATAGATGATATTACTATTATTGAGCCTTCTTTTCTTTCAATCATTTGCGGAAGAACCATATTAGATAACCAATGGTTTGATTTTATATTAGCGCTTAAAATTTTATCAAAAGCATCATCTGGTATATCCATAGAGGATCCAAAGAATGGATTTAAAGCTGCATTGCAAACTAAAATATCTATTCCGCCAAAAATTGAATTTGTTTTATTTACAAGATTTTCTAATTCTTTTTTCTCATTAATATTGCATGGAATTGAAATAGCGCTATCAGGAAATTTATTATTAATTTCATCTCTTATATTTATACACATATCCTCCTTTCTGCTCGATATAACAACCTTAGCACCATGTTCAGCAAATCTTTTTGCAATAGCTTTTCCTATTCCTTTTGTTGAGCCAGTGATCAGCGCCCTTTTTCCTGATAAATCAAATAATTCCATTTTTTTTCCTATAATTTTTATCTTTAGAATAGCAGAGCTTAAAAACTAAATGAAGCCAATAGTTGACGAATAAGACACAGTATATTAGTCAATCATTATATGGTGTATGACATAAAAAAATCTATTAAAATTAATAATTTTTCAGAAATTTGTGAAAAATATGACTCCATAATATGTGATATTTGGGGTGTAATACATAATGGGCAGGAGTTATTTAGCTCAAGCGTAGATTGTCTATATAACCTTAAAAATAATGGATATCCAGTCATTTTGGTTTCAAATGCTCCTCGTCCGGGAGAAGAGATAAAATTAATGCTTGAGAAAATGGGTTTAGAAAAAAATTGCTACGATAAAATTATTACATCCGGTGATTTAACTCAGAAAATATTAAATGACGGATCTCTTGGTCAAAACTGTTATCATATTGGCCCAGATAGGGATTTAAAGATTTTTGATGGTGTGGGGGTAAAAAGGGTTAGTTTTGATGAATCTGATTTTATTTTTATTACTGGATTATTTAATGATGAGCAAGAAGATGAAAATACCTACCTACCTCTTTTAGAGGAAAGTAAAAAAAGAAAACTTAAATTATTATGTGCAAATCCAGATATTTGGGTTCAAAGAGGTAATGACTTGATTCCTTGCGCGGGGGCAATATCTAAAAAATATGAGTCTATTGGTGGTGAAGTAATTAATATTGGAAAGCCTTTTCAACCAATTTTTAATGAAGCAATTAAAAATATAGATAACTTAGGAAAAGGAAAATTTTCATCAACTATCGTTATTGGTGATGGAATTGATACAGATATAAAAGGCGCCAATGATTATAAATTAGATAGCTTACTAACATTAGGTGGGTTATTCTCTGGTCAAAAAATAGATGAGGTCTTTAAGGTAATTGATAATAAGAAAGTTTTTCCAACATATCTCATTGAGGAATTAACATATTAAGCATCAGATTTTCTTTGGTTAAGGGTTATGAAAATTTTTATTGATAAAAATGATAATTTAAAATCTGCTAGAGGCGGTGTTTATGCACTAGGTAATTTCGACGGTGTTCATCTTGGTCATAAAGAAATTATCGCAAAGGTTATTAATATTAGTAATTTAAAAAATATTCCATCAGGTGTCTTAATTTTTGACCCTCATCCTAGAAATTTTTTTAATTCCAAGTTAGATGACTTTATTTTATCTGATATAAATACAAGATCCTATCTTCTAGAAAAAACTGAATTAGATTTTTTAGGTATTCTAAAATTTGATGATTTTATGTCAAATCTTTCACCAAGAGAATTTGTTGAAAAAATAATTAAAAACAGAGTTGGTGTCTCCCACCTTATTGTTGGATACAATTTCAGGTTTGGTAAAAATAGGGATGGTGATGTTGAGATTTTATCAAAAATTTGTTCTGAATTTAATATTGATCTTACCATCATCAAGCAGGTTAAAAATATGGAATTGACTATTTCATCATCCAAAATAAGAGAGGCTATAGAAGAGCTAAATTTTAAAAAAGTAAAAAAGATTGTTGGAGATTACTGGAAAATTGTGGGCAAGGTAACTGAGGGCGACAAAAGAGGAAGAGAAATAGGTTTTCCTACTGCAAACATTATGATGAATAATATTATAAAACCCAATTTTGGGGTTTATGCAGTCAAAGTTGAGTATAATAATAACTCCTTCAATGGTATTGCAAATTTTGGTGTAAGACCAACCTTTGATAAAACAGAATCATTACCGATATTAGAAGTGCATTTATTCGATTTTTCCGATAATTTGTATGGTAAAGAAATTATTATTTCTTTTGTTGACTTTATAAGAAAAGAAAAGAAATTTAATGGTCTTGAATCTTTAAAATCTCAGATTCAGCTTGATATAAATATAGCAAAAGATTTATTAGGTTTATAATCATAAAATTGAGCTTTAAATGGAAAAGTTATGACCTTAGAAAATGAAAATAAAGTAGATTATAGGGATACTCTTTTATTGCCAAAAACTGATCTACCTATGCGAGCCAGCCTCCCAGATAAAGAGCCTAGTTTTTTAGAAAAATGGCATAAAGAAAAATTGTTTTCTAGAATCAGAGAGGCGTCAAAAGGTAGAGAAAAATTTATTTTGCATGATGGGCCACCATACGCAAATGGAAATTTACATATGGGAACTGCTCTTAATAAAATCTTAAAAGACGTTATTGTTCGATCTAAGCAATTGCAAGGATTTGATGCAGAGTACAGGCCTGGTTGGGATTGTCATGGATTGCCTATAGAGTGGAAAGTTGAGGAATTATATAGAGAGGCTAATAAGGTAAAGGAAGATATACCAATAAATGATTTTCGAGGCGAATGCAGGGCTTTTGCAAAAAAATGGATAAATATTCAGAAAGAACAGTTTATGAGATTAGGGGTCCTAGGTAATTGGGACAACCCATACACAACAATGGAGTTTTCTTCTGAGGCAGCTATTGTTGAGGAGTTTCACAAATTTCTAATGAACGGTGACCTGTATATGGGTTCAAAACCAGTGATGTGGTCTGTTGTAGAAAAAACAGCATTAGCAGAAGCTGAGGTCGAATATCTTGAACACGCCTCGCCAACAATATGGGTAAACTTTCCAATTTTAAATGGCGATAAGGACTTAAGTGATGCAAGTATCTTGATCTGGACTACAACTCCTTGGACTATTCCTGCTAATAGGGCATTAGCATTTTCATCCCAGTTTAAATATGGTTTATTTGAGGTTTCTTCTATTGAAGAAGGCAGCATGGCATCGGTCGGTAAGAAAATTATTATTAATATAGCGATGAAAGAAAATATTGAAAACGCAGCCAAAATAAAATTAAATTTATTGAAGTCTGTTGAATCTTTAGAAGGCCTAATATGTAGTCATCCATTTAGGGAAAGTGGTTATGATTTTGATGTCCCTCTACTTGAAGGTGATTTTTTAACTGAAGATGCTGGCACCGGTTTTGTTCATATAGCCCCTAGTCACGGTCAAGATGATTATGAGCTTGCAATTAAAAATGGTATTAAGCCGCCTTTTATCCTAGATGATGAAGGTTATTATCTTGATGATGTTAAGGTTTTTGCAGGTAAAAAAGTTTATAATGATGATGGATCCTTGGGTGATGCAACTGGGGCTGTTATTTCTGAGTTAATAAAGTCGGATAATTTATTGGGAAAAGGAAAGTTGAGACATCAATATCCTCATAGTTGGCGTTCAAAATCTCCATTAATTTTTAGAAATACACCCCAATGGTTTATCTCAATGGAAACAAATGGATTAAGAAAAAAATCTCTTAAGGCAATTGAGGATGTTCAGTGGATTCCAGTGAAAGGAAAAAACAGAATAAAAGCAATGGTTGATTCAAGACCTGATTGGGTTATTTCAAGGCAAAGGGCTTGGGGTGTACCTTTATCTATTTTTGTAAATAAGAAAACTGGTGAGCCTTTAAAAGATAAAGAAGTTAATAAAAGAATTGCAGATTCATTCAGAGAAAATGGATCAGACTCATGGTTTAGTATAAGTTCATCAGAATATTTAGGTGATAATTACAATCCCAATGATTGGGAAAAAGTTAATGATATTCTGGATGTTTGGTTTGATTCTGGCTCAACACATGCTTTTGTATTAGAAAATGATGATAATTTATCATCACCAGCAAATCTTTACTTAGAGGGATCAGATCAACACCGGGGATGGTTTCAGTCATCCTTGCTTGAGTCATGTGGAACAAGAGGTGTAGCTCCCTTTAAGCAGGTTTTAACACATGGTTTTGTGATGGATAAGGATGGAAGAAAAATGTCAAAATCCATTGGAAATGTTATTCTTCCAGATGACCTAATCAATCAATACGGAGCAGATGTAGTGAGACTGTGGGTAGTTTCATCTGATTTTACAGAAGATTTGAGAATTGGTCAGGAAATAATGAAGGCAAATGTAGAGTCATATAGAAAAATAAGAAATACATTTCGTTTCCTATTAGGAAACCTTCATGAATTTAGCGATAAGGAGATTGTTCCATATGAAGATATGCCTGAACTAGAAAAATATATTCTCCATAAGCTAAAAGTAATCGATGAGAAAATTAAAAAAGGTTATAATGAGTATGATCTTAAGACAGTATTTCAAACTCTACTTAATTTTTCAAATTTAGATCTTTCCTCATTTTATTTTGATATTAGAAAGGACTCCCTGTACTGCAATAGTGTTAATGATATATCAAGAAGATCTACCAGAACAGTTCTCGATATTTTATTCAATTATCTACTTCGTTGGTTTTCGCCTATATTATGTTTTACTTGCGAGGAGGTTTTGCAATCTCGTTTTCCTGGGCATGAAAAGAGTATTCATGAGTTAGAATTCTTAGAAACAAATGATAAGTGGATGAATATTGAGCTTTTTGAGAAATGGGAAAAGATCCGCTCCGTACGAAAGGTCGTAACCGGAGCTATTGAGTTAGAAAGAAAAGAAAAAAGAATAGGATCAAGTCTAGAAGCTTCTCCGAATGTATACATATCAAGCGATGAATATTTAGAGATTTTTAAAAATATTGATTTAGCGGAAATATTTATTACATCTCAAGCAAAAATATCAGAGGGTGAAGGACCGGAAAACGCATTTAGATTGTCTGAAAACAAAATAGTTTCTGTTTTATGCTCTATTGCAGAAGGAAAAAAATGTAACAGGTCATGGAAAATATTACCTGAAGTTGGAACAGACCCCGATTATCCAGATTTAAGTATTCGTGATGCAGATGTTATGAGAGAAATTAGTGATAAATAAAAAAATAAGAAATTATAATTTTCTAATATTATCAATTTTTATTTTTCTTTTAGATTTTTTAAGTAAATATTTTTTAGTTAATTATTATGATTTAGGATCAAAAGGAAGGGTGTACTTAACCCCTTTTCTTGACTTTATATTAGTTTTAAATCCTGGGATTAGTTTCGGTATTTTTTCAAATGGCAATGATTTTCAACGTTGGCTTCTCTCAGTTCTTTCTATACTAGTTATTTTTTATTTATATTATTGGTCAACAAAATCACCCTCAAAAATTACCAGAATTTCATTATTTATTATGATAGGTGGGGCTCTAGGCAATGTTTATGATAGACTTATTTATGGTAAAGTAATTGATTTTATTTCACTTCATGTTTTTGATTATTACTGGTATGTATTTAACATAGCTGATATTGCTATTGTTCTAGGTGGTTTGATGGTTTTAATTGACCTTACTAGAGACTCTTTTGTTGAAAAGTAGCGGGGAAATAATGTTCATAAGGTTTTTTGGTTTCATTTTTATCTTTTTTAATATTTCTTTTTTGTCCAGCTGTGGCAGTGAGCTTGCAGACGTTTTAGGAACAAATAAATTGCCACCAGATGAGTTTACAATTTTAACAAAGCCTGCGTTAATTGTTCCTCCAGAATATAATCTTAGACCCCCTGCTGAGGGTGAGATTCGTCCTGATCCCCAGCAACCAAATAGACAATTGCAATCAATTTTATTTGGCCAGAATCAAACTGATCAATTTAGTACATCAGAGGTTAATTTGATGACAGGTTCTGATGTAGCTGAGGCTATTCCAAATATTCGAGAAGTAATTGACTCTGAAATGAGAGATGTTGAAGAAGTTAGCCCTAATCTTGAAAGTCAAATTTTAAATTCACCATCTGAAACTTTAAAATAGTTATTACTCTTTAGAGGATAAATAGTTTTCAGCTTCTAAAGCGGCCATACATCCCATGCCGGCAGCTGTTACTGCTTGCCTGTATTTTTCATCTGTAACATCACCTGCTGCAAATACTCCTTCAACAGATGTCAAAGTGGAGTCAGGCTCAGTAATTATATAACCATTATTATTTATTTCTAATTTACCTTTGAAGATTGATGATGAAGGGCTGTGACCAATAGCAATAAAAATTCCATCAACCATAATTTTTTCTTCGACATTGTTTTTTACATTTTTTAGTAAAACACTGTTTACGCTTGGCGGATTATCTTGACCTATTATTTCTATAACCTCAGAGTCCCAAATTGTTGAAATTTTTGGGTGATTAAAAAGTTTATTTTGAAGAATTTTTTCAGCCCTCAACTCATCTCTTCTATGAACTAGAATTACTTCAGAAGCAAAATTTGTAAGAAATAAAGCTTCCTCTACTGCGGTATTTCCACCACCAACAACCATTACTTTTTTATCTTTATAGAAAAATCCATCACATGTAGCGCATGCTGATACCCCATAACCTTTAAATTTATCTTCTGATTCAAGACCAAGCCAACGTGCTTGGGCTCCAGTTGATATTATGAGAGCATCACATGAATATTTTTTTTCTGAATCTGATGATAAAATAAATGGTCTTACAGATAGATCTACATCAATTATTGTATCTAGAATTATTTTTGTACCTACTTTTTCAGCCTGGCCCCGCATTTGCTCCATTAGCCAAGGACCTTGTATAACATCAGAAAAACCAGGGTAATTTTCAACATCTGTAGTAATTGTCATTTGCCCGCCAGGCTCAATTCCAGTCAATAAAACAGGTTCGAGCATTGCTCTCGAGGTGTAAATTGCTGCTGTATAACCTGCTGGTCCAGAACCTAAGATTAGTATTTTAGAATGATTAATATTAGACATTTTTTTCCTTTCATACTTATTCATATTATATGAGATTCTTTAGCTTTAAAAACAACATAAATTTATATTAATTTAGCTAAATGATTAGCTATTTCTTTTGTGGCATTACTTTTTTCAAAATCAAATTCATCAATTTTTCCATTAATTTTTTTTATAAAATTTTCTTCCTTTAATTTTGATAAAAACTTATTAATTCTTCTTGATTTGCACTCTAGATCAAAAATATAGGTTGATAGGTTAGCTGTAATTGCCTCGCTAACCATATTTACAGAATCTGGTGTTACCAGAGCAACATTTGAAGCCCCTAGTAATGCATAGTAAGGGTTCTCTCCATTATTATCATAAAAATAGTGGGGGTTGTTATAAACAATATTTTTTATTTCTTCTTTTAAAAATTGAGGAGTTCTTCGAGAGGTTGAAATTAATGGTGTCCATCCTTCTTTAATAGATCTAGATATTGTTTCTAAGATATGTAAACATTCTTCTTTATTAAAGCTGAATGCTTTTGTTTGACCCCCTATTAGTATTGTTAAAAATGGTTCTGGAAGAACTGAAAATTTATCACTCCATTTAGCAAGTTCTTTTGTTATTAAATTTTGAGAGACCCTTCCAGGGGATAGTAAGGTTGAAAAAGTATTATCTCCTTTTATTTCATCATGAAGTGGGGCCCATACGAAATCAAAATTATTTGTTTTAATTTTTGGATCTTGAAGGAATATAGTAAAAACATTATCCCTAAGTTTAGATTTTAAATATCTTATATAAGGAACGGTTTTTCTACCTGCTCCAATGATAAATTTTGGCCATGGTTTAATAAGATTTTTAACGTTTCTTGGTTTACCATATGGTGCTGTAATAGATAAAATTTTTCCAGGATTAATTTTTTTAATCTCATAGTTAAAACTCAACTCTTCAGCAAGACCAATACATTGATTTTCGCAACCAATTAAGCCTGAGGAAATAATCCAGCAATTTATAGTTTCTTTTTCTGTCATTAATTAATTCCTTGTAATAATCTTGCGTGATTATTAGACAATGTATAACATAATTTATATGAAACGAGATAATTTAGATAATATTGATATAAAAATTTTAAAAACACTTCAGGAAAACGGTAGGGTTACAAATGTTGAATTAGCTGAAAAAGTTGATTTATCAGCTCCTCCTTGTTTAAGAAGGGTAAGGTCGCTAGAGGAAAAAGGCTTTATTAAAGGATATCATGCTGATCTTTCACCAGAAAAGCTAGGCTTTCAAGTTACTGTTTTTGCTATGGTTGGTTTGCATAATCAAGCAGAGACTGATTTAAGAGCTTTTGAGGATAGAGTTAATTCACTAGACTACGTAAGAGAATGTCATATGTTGAACGGTGAAATAGATTTTATATTAAAATGTGTTGCACCTGATTTATCCGCTTTTCAAATTTTTCTTACACAAGAACTTACTTCCGCACCAAATGTAGCTAGTGTCAAAACTTCATTAACTATAAGACAATCAAAGTATTCGCCTGGTATTCCAATTAAAAATTCAATTTAAATATCTATAACTTTTCCAGGATTCATAATATTTTTTGGATCAAATGATTTTTTAATTGATTTAAATACCTCAACATCATTTTTCTGATACTTTTTTAAATCATCTTTTCTTGCTAGGCCAATACCGTGTTCAGCGCTAATAGACCCTTTAAGAGCAAGGGTGAGATTGATAATTTTTTTTCTAAGATCTTTCTCTTTTTTTAGGAATTTATTTTTATCAGCCTTTACTGGTTGAGAGATATTAAAATGAATATTGCCGTCTCCAATATGACCAAAAACTACACATCTAGCACCAGGTATTACTTCTTTTGATATTTTAATGGCACTATTAATAAATTTACTTATATCTTCTATTGGAATTGATATATCATTTTTAATGCTACCTCCTTCCTTTTTTTGAGCTTCTGAAATACTTTCCCTTATATGCCACATACTCTTGGTTTGCTTAGAGGATTGTGCAATGAAAATATCTTCCGCCAGGTTTTGATTTAAAATTTTATTAAGAATATTTTCAATTTTATATTTTTCATCATTAGATGCTTCAATTGAAGAAAATTCAATTAATATCAACCATTTAAATTTTTCAATTGGCAACAAAGTATTATCAACATGCTTTTTGACTAGCTCTAAAGAAAAATAATTCATTAATTCAAAAGCTGTAAGAGGGATTGAAAGATTACTTTTAATATAATTTAAAATTTTAATAGACTCTTTTGGTGAATTAACTGCAATTAATGCTGTATATACTTTCTTTGGTTTTGGAAAAACTTTAAGTGTTGCTGCTGTTATAACTCCAAGAGTTCCCTCTGACCCAACAAATAAATCTTTTAAAGAGTAGCCTGTGTTATCCTTAATTAGTGACTTTAAATTATTAACAACAGATCCATTAGGCAAAACTATTTCGAGACCCATAACTAATTCTCTAGTATTTCCATAGTGAAGAACAGCAACACCTCCGGCATTTGTAGCAATATTTCCGCCTATACTACAGCTTCCCTCTGACGCAAGGGATAATGGAAAAATAAGATTATTTTCTTCACATATTTTTTGGAGGTTTGAGAGAATAAAACCTGCTTCGACTGTTATTGATTGATTTATATCGTTAATTTCTCTTATCTTAGAAAGTCTTTCTAAGCTGATAACAATATGATTTTTACTAAAAGGTATTTGTCCACCTACAAGCCCTGTATTTCCTCCCTGGGGAATACATGGAATATCTTTTTCATACGAATATTTAAGTATTTTTGATACTTCTATAGTTGATTTTGGTTTAACTATTGCTCCAGCAATTCCAGTATAAATACCTCTCCATTCTTTTAGATACTTTTCCATATCTTTTTCTTCAGTAACAACATTTCTATTACCAACAATTTTTTTGAATTTATTTATATCTGAACTAAGCATTATTATACTTTAGCAATTGCAATATTTTAATTAAAGAAAAAGCGTTAATAAATTTATTTTAATGTATTATGGTATTTAAAATGCTTACTCGAGTACAAAATATTTTTCTTGCAACTAAAAATTTAGAAGAGACATCTAAAAAATTTTCAATTTTTTTTGGTAGAGATCCAAATTTTATTGGTCAATCAAGAAAACTTGGTATTGATATAATAAGTTTTGGATTAAATAAGACAAATATTTGCCTAATCTCCCCAAAGAGCTCAGGTATTTGGTTTGAAACCCTTAATAATTTTCTAAAAAATAAAGGTGAGGGTATTTTTGGAATAAATTTTTCCTCTAATGATTTTGATAGTGATTATAATCATTTTATTAAAAATGATTTAAAGTTAAGCGCTAAATTCGAAAGTAATTTTGAAGCAAATAATCAGAATCAAATAAAATTTTCTTTTTTTAATGTATTGGATAAAACTATTAAAGGTTTAAATATCTTCATTAGTAATGAAATAAATTTCCAAAATAATAAAGCAAACTCAAAAAATACTGTGAGCAAAGTAAATCAATTAGTAATTCAAACAGAAGCCCCAGATTCTATTAAAGATATTTTTGAGGGAAAGCTTAGCATCAGGTTAGCCTTGGATAAAACATTTAAAGAATGGGCTGGTCGAATGCTTTTTTTTAGGTTAGGCGGTATAACATTAGAGGTAATCGAGGGAAAAGATATTAAACAAAATTCTAAATACTTTGGTATTGGTTGGCATGCTGATAATTATAATAAATGCTATAATGCATTGCTAAACAATGGTTTTAGTCTTTCCGAAATTAGGAAAGGAAGAAAAGAAGGTACTTTGGTGTCTACTTTAAAAGAGCCAATATTAAATATACCGACTATTTTGATTGGTTTAGAGGAATAATTTTATGAAAAAAATTTATTTTATTATTTTTTTAATCTTTTTATCTTCCTGTTCAGAGGATGAAAATAGAGAAAAAAATAATGGTTTATTGGAGATTACTTTTGCAACTGACTGGAAAGCACAGGCAGAGCAGGGTGGTTTCTATCAAGCTTTAGCTTCTGGAAAGTATTTAAAAAAGGGTTTAGATGTAAAAATTATTCAGGGTAATGCAAATATTAATATTCCAAGGTTATTGGCCTCAAATTCAATTGATTTTGGAATGGGTTCAAATAGTTTTATCCCAATGAATATGGTTGCTAATAATATTCCCGGAAAGGCTGTAATGGCTGTTTTCCAGAAAGATCCCCAAATAATTATGACTCATCCAAGTAATAATGTAGAGAATATTGAAGATATTATGAATCTTCCTATTATGATTGCAGATGCAAGTATTGGAGGTTTTTGGTTATGGTTAAAATCAAAATATAGCTTTAAAGATAGTCAAATCCGTAAAAAAACTATTAGTTTGGCACCTTTTTTGAAAGATACTTCTTCTATTCAACAAGGTTACTTAACGTCTGAACCTTATCTATTTGAGCAAGTAACAGGAGAGCAACCTAAAGTTTTTTTAATGGCTGACTATGGCTATCCAAGTTATGGGGCAATGATATTAGCCTCTAATGCTATGATAATGAAAGACCCAAAAATTGTTCAGGATTTCGTTGATGCAAGTATTGAAGGTTGGATTGATTATATTTATGGAGATCCGTCATTAGGTAATAAGTTGATATTAAGTGAAAATAATGAAATGACTGAGGAGGTCTTGTTTCAAGCTATTAGAAAAATTAGAGAATATAATATGATATCTAATAAAGTATCCCTTGGAAATGATATCGGTAAAATGTCAGAGGAAAAATGGAAGAATTTTTTCAATATAATGTCTGAAAATGGTGTTTATGATAAAGATCTTAACTGGCGAAATGCTTACACTTTGGATTTTATTCAAAAAGAGAACTAATGTTAAAGTTTAATAAGATTTATAAGGAATATGATACGCCAATTCTTGGGCCTCTAAGTTTAGATATAAAAAAAAATAGTTTTGTCTCAATCTTAGGGTCTTCTGGTGCAGGTAAATCAACTTTATTAAGGTTAGCATCAAACTTAATTAAACCCACTTCAGGATCTGTTGAGTATTTAAATAATGAAAAACCAAATATTGGTTTTGTTTTTCAGGATCCAACCCTCCTTCCATGGAGATCTGTACTTGATAATGTTCTTCTTCCAGCTGAACTAACATCCAAAAATAAAAAAGCATCAAAAGAAAAAGCATATTTTTGGCTATCTAAAGTAGGTCTAGAGGGAAAGGAAAATTCTTTACCAAATCAGCTTTCAGGTGGTCAAAAAATGAGAGTTTCAATTGCAAGGGCAATGGTTCAAGATTGTTCGTTATTATTAATGGACGAACCTTTTGCAGCTCTCGATGAGGTTTCAAGAAATAAACTTGAAGATGATTTATTGGATATATGGGAAAAGAATAAATTAACCGTTTTATTTGTTACTCATTCAGTCACAGAGGCTGTTTATTTAGCTGAGAGAGTTTTAGTTATGTCATCAAGCCCAGGAAAGATTTTAGATGATGTTATCATTACTGAAAAAAAATTAAGAGACGATGGTCAACAAAGTAGTGAATTCTTTTCAAAGATAAATTATTTAACTAATATTCTTAAAAAGGAGAATAATGAATGATAAAACGTTATTTATTCTTTTTAGCTCCTGTTGTTACATTTCTTTTATTACTTTTTTCATGGGAGTTGACCGTTAATTTTCAAAATATACCAAAATATATTCTTCCTGCTCCTACAGATATTTTTACCTCTCTTTTGTTAAATTATAGTGATTTATTAACATCAACTTTTATAACATTTCGAATAACTTTTTTTGCTTTTGTGATTGCATCTTTATTGGCTATTTTTATAGCCATATTGTTCTCTCAATCTAAAATAATTGAATTATCTCTTTATCCAATTGCTGTAGTTTTTCAGGTTACCCCTGTGGTAGCAATTGCACCTTTAATATTAATTTGGGTTGGGCTTGATAATGCTGAATATGCTATTTTAATTTTAGCCGTTATTGTTGCATTTTTTCCAGTTTTAGCAAATACAAACCTTGGAATTCGATCAGTTGAAAAGAATCTGGGTGAATTATTTAGTTTATATGAGGCTAATAGATTTCAGAGATTATTTAAGCTTCAATTACCTTACGCCTTACCATTTATTCTAACAGGTATGAAAACATCTATCGGCTTAGCTTTAATTGGGTCAGTTGTAGCAGAGTTTGTAGCTGGATCGGGTACCTCAACTGGTTTGGCATGGAGAATTATTGAGGCGGGCAATCGACTTGATGTACCAAAATTATTTGCAGCATTAATTCTTTTGGTAGCTTTAGGGGTTATTTTATTTTTAATCATGTCATTATTAGAAAAATTATTACTTAAAAGATGGGATTTAGATAAAAGTTAATTTGGAGTTTAAAATGAGAGATATTTATAAAAAATCAAAAACTGTGAGTGAGGCTTTAGATACAAGACTAACCTGCAGAGCTTTTAAAAGTACTGAAATAAAAAAGGAGATTATTTTTGGTATACTTGATAAGGCTAGAAGAGCTCCATCAGGTGGTAATCTTCAGCCTTGGAGGGTTTGGGCAGTTTCTGGTGATCCTCTTAAAAGTTTTAAAGAGGAAATTCAAATTAAAGCCTCAAAGAATCCTAGAGGTGAAGGCACAGAGTACAAAATTTATCCACCTAATTTAAAAGATCCTTATGAAAAAAGAAGAAAAGATGTTGGAGAGGGTATGTATAACGCAATAAATGTTTCCAGAGATGATAAGGCTGGAAGAATTAAACAATTTATGAAGAATTTTGAATTCTTTGATGCACCAGTTGCCCTCTTTTTTGCAATTGATAGGGAAATGCAAGAGGGGCAATGGTCAGATCTTGGAATGTTTATACAATCAATTATGTTGTTAGCAAGAGAGGAAGGTTTGCATACGGCTCCACAAGAGGCATGGGCAATTTGGTATAAATCTGTTGGTGATTTTTTAAAAATTCCTAATGAGCTTATGCTTTTTTGTGGTATGGGTATTGGATATGCTGATCCAGAAAATCCTATTAACCAATTTAGAAGTAGTAGGGCTGATGTTAAAGATTTTTCAGAATTTATAGGTTTTTAAATAATTCTTTTTTCTTTAAATTCATCAATTTCATCATTAGTAAAGCCTAAATCAATTAAAATCTCCTCTGTATGTTCTCCTAAAATTGGTGGTCTCCTACCTATTTTATTGTCTGAATTAGATAATTTTACTGGAAGCCCCATTACTGGTGATTTACCTGGTATACTTGGATATTCAAGATCTTGAAAAAAATTCATTGCTTTTACATGGGGATCATCTAATGCGTCTTGTAAATCATTAACTGGGCCAGCAGGTACACTTGCATTTGCTAATAAATTTAACGCCTCTTCATTTGTGTATTGCGACGCCCAATCACTTGTTTTTTTACTTAAGATTTCTCCATTTACCCCTCTACTAATATCAGTAGAAAATCTATCGTCATCTAGTAAATCTTCTGCACCTACAAGGTTTGCCCATCTTTTAAATAGAGTATTGCCTAAGACTTGAACAACTATCCATCCATCTTTTGTCTCAACCATATCGACAGGACCTGCGTAGGGGCTTCTATTTCCAATCGCCTTTCTATTCTTTTTTGTAATTGATTGCTCTATTAAATGTGTATTCATAAATGCAAGCGAAGTTGCAAAAAGAGCACCTTCAACAATTTGACCTTTTCCAGTTTCATTTCTCTCAATAATTGCAGCTAAAGTTCCCATAGCTGTTAAGGAAGCCGTACCATAATCAATATATGGTGAATATGCTTTAACAGGTTCACTTTCATTTCCTGTTAGGTAAGCCGCACCTGACATTGCTTGACCAACACCATCAAACCCAACTCTCTCTGAGTATGGGCCTCCTGCACCAAAAGCTGAAACGGTTGTAAGAATTATGCCAGGGTTATATTTTGAAATTGTTTCATAATCTATACCCATTCTTTTAAGTGTCTGTGGCGGAAGGTTTGCTATAACCACATCTGCGGATTTAATTAATTTCTCTACGATAGTTGCTGAACCCTCTTTTGTTGGGTTTAATGTCATTCCTTTTTTGTTACGGTTCATTTGCATAAACATTGCACCTTCACCACCTTCATCTTTTAATGGATGAATGAATCTATCTTCAGATCCCTCTAATCTTTCAATTCTAATTACTTCGGCACCAAGGTCACCCAGAAGAGCTCCGCAATATGGACCGGCAATATATCTTCCAAAGTCTAAAACTCTTATATTTTTTAAAATTTTCAATTCAAACCCCTTATAAAACATTACAAAAAATTAATAATATAGAAATGTATTGGTAAAAAACAATAAGGCAATATGTATTTATGAAAATATTTGACTGTATCTGAATATCATAGTCTCCCCAGAAAAATATCGGATACAGTCAAATTAATCACTAACCTTTCTCAAAAATTTAGATTATTCTGTTATTGGAGAATAGAATGCATATTTTACTTATTGAAGATGATATTAATGCAGCAAGCTATGTAATAAAAGGCCTGAAGGAAAGCGGTCATGTTGTAGATCACGCTTCTGATGGTGAAGAGGGTATCCAATTAGCTTTAACACTAAAATTTGATGTAATTGTTGTGGATAGAATGTTACCAAAATTAGATGGATTATCTCTTATAAATAAAATAAGAACAGAAAATATTGATACACCAATATTGATTTTATCAGCATTAGGAGAAGTTGATGAGAAAGTTCTAGGACTTAAAGCAGGTGCAGATGATTATTTGGCAAAACCTTTTTCATTTTCTGAATTATTAGCAAGAATTGAGGTTCTTAATAGAAGAACAAATCCTGAGGTAAAGGAAACTTTTCTTAAAGTAGGAAGCTTATCAATGAATTTGCTTACTCGACAAGTTCATCGTCAAGGAATTGAGGTAGATCTGCAACCTAGAGAGTTTAGATTGCTTGAGTTTTTAATGAAGCGCTCTAACCAAGTTGTTACTAGAACAATGTTATTAGAAGGTGTTTGGGAGTATCATTTTGATCCTCAGACAAATGTAATTGATGTTCATATTTCAAGATTACGCTCTAAAATAGATAAGCCTTTTGATTGTAAACAAATGTTATTTACTGAAAGGGGGGCTGGATATGCCTTAAGAAGTGATGATTAATTTATTTCGCTTAACAAGTTTTCGTATAATATTTATTTACATTATACTTCTTGCTCTCTCTATTGGTTTGGTAGCTTTTTACTTGTATTGGTCAACTTCAAAAGATTTTCAAACAAAAGTAGATAATGAAATTATCCAAGAGAGTGTAAGACTTAGTCAAGTTCACAAGAGGTATAAAGAAGTAGGTCTTATTAGACAAATTCAATATCTTTCTCAAACACCAAGCCCTAATTTATATATATTAAGAGATTCTAATAATAAATTTATTGCAGGTAATTTTTCAGATACTGATTCTTTGTGGAACTTAACAAGACTTGAGGAAGGTGTTGTATTATTTTCGTTCGAAAAGAAAGATAACAATGGAGAAACTATAAGAAAGTATTATTTCAGAGGTAAAGAATTTATAGTTAGAAATAAATACAATTTAATTGTTGCTAGGGACGTAAGTTACGAGAATTATCTTAAGGAGCGGTTTTTTAATACTATTTTAAGTACATCATTATTAATTATTCTTTTAGGACTATTAGGTGGTTATGTTTTAAGCAGAAATTTCCTAAATAGAATTTCTGCAATTAACAAGACAAGTTTAGAGATAATGGATGGAGACCTTTCAATGAGGTTACCAACATCATCCAACAACGATGAGTTAAATCAACTATCACTTAATCTTAATAATATGCTTGATAGACTTAATAAGCTTATGATCGGAATGAAGGATGTAAGTGATAATATTGCTCATGACCTAAGAACTCCTTTAAATAAAATCAGAACGAATTTAGAAGTTACTTTAATGTCAAATCCCGATTCTGAAAGTTATAGGCAGACTATAAATGACGTTATAGATGATGTTGATAGTTTAATTAACACTTTTAATTCTTTACTTGCTATATCAAGAGTAGATTCTGGATCAATATCACTTAAAAAAGAAAAAATTAATATTAAGAATTTAATAGAGGATATTGTCGATTTGTGGGAACCTTTAGCAGAAGAAAAGGGTGTAATTTTAAATAATGAATGTGATATTGATATATATCTTGAAGGTAATAAAAATCTTTTATCTCAAGCTATTTCAAACCTTATTGATAATGCTATTAAGTATGGAGAGAGTAAAAATATAGTTAATGTTGGTTCAAGGGATAATAAAGATAGTATTTTGATATGGGTATCAGATACTGGACCTGGAATTCATGATAAAGATAAAGAAAAGGTTTTAGATAGATTTACAAGGCTTGATACAAGCAGAAATACATCTGGCACAGGTTTAGGTTTAAGCTTAGTTTCCTCAATGATAAAATTTCATCAAGGTACTATTGAGTTACTTGATGCAAAACCAAAAGGTCTTATCGTTAAGCTTCAAATACCTTCTTGTTAATTTTATAAACCTCCTGAAACGAAAAGGCATTGTCCTGTAACCCACCCAGAGGCTGGCGATGCCATAAACACAACTGCAGCACCAATATCTTCTGGTTTACCCCATCTCTTTAAAGGAATATTGATTATTTTTTTTAATTGTTCCTCTCTTTCTGGAGTGTCCATTTTCATAGAGTCTATGAAATTTTCAGTTGGTATTGGTCCAGGCGCAACTGCATTTACTCTTATGTGAGGAGCAAGTTCATGAGAAAAAGTTGCTGTTAAGCTATTTATTGCTGCCTTAGATGCTCCGTAAGGACCATTTTTTATATTTGGCCCCATATTCTTTGAGGATGTTGATGAAATATTAATAATCGATCCACCATTTTCACTCATATATTTTGCTGCTACTACACAACCGGACCAAGCAGCCTTAATATTTAAATCTAATTGAGCGTTAAATTGGTCAGGTGAAGTTTTTGTCAGATACCTTGGAGTTCCATCCGGAAGGCCTCCTGCGTTATTGACCCAAATTGATAATTTGCCAAATTTATCAATTGTTTTTTTTCCTAAGTTTTCCATTGACTCTGTATCTGTCACATTTGTTGGGACAACAAGCGAACCTTTACCTATTGATTCAATTTCTTTTGCAACATCATTCAACTGATCTTCGCTACGAGAGGCTAAAACAATATCAGCACCTGCTTCAGCTAATGCTAATGCTATTCCTTTCCCTATTCCTTTTCCTGCACCAGTAACAACCGCAACTTCACCTTCTAGGTTAAATAAATTTAAAATAGACATATGTTTTCCTCATTATTAATTTCTTTATATAGTACTTGATAAACCTTTGGCAGATAAAATTTCAATCCAGTATCCATCTGGATCTTTAATAAAAGCCAATCCTTTCATGTTTCCATCATCTGGTTTTTTTTGGAATTCTACACCTTTTGCTTCAAATCTTGAGCAAGCCTCGTATACATCCGGAACAGTTATACCAATATGGCCAAATCCTCTTGGATCAGAGTTACCATTATGATGAGAAAAATTTTCATCATTTTCCGTTCCCCAATTATGAGTTAATTCCAATACTGCTTTTTGACTTAAGGCATAGGCAAATCTATCATTTTTATTTTCTGGGACAGGATCATCATTTGGCCTTAAGTAAGATAAAAAATATAAAGAAAATTCATATTCAGGAAAATCTAATTTTTTAAGTAAAGTCATTCCTAAAATATCTGTATAAAAATTTAGAGATTCATCTGGATTTTTTATTCTCAGCATTGTTTGGTTAAAGACGTATTCCTTAGTATCCTCATCTGGCTTTTGTGACATTTCTTCCATAGAGCATCTCCTTTTTAACTTTCATAGTTCACATTATTAAGCCTAATAAAGCAATAAAAAAAGGGCCATAAAAATTTTACAGCCCTTTTAGTTAAACTATAATTTTAAGATAAAGCTACATTCTATATTTATATTGTAATGTTACTGTTCTTCCTTGTTGAGTTGTTAAGGCTTGATCTTGTATTAAAGCAGAGACACCTGACTGCGTAGAAATTCTTCCAGGTATTGCTCCGCCAGTAACAATAACAATTTCATCTCCAAGATTTCTTCCTATGAGATTAAAAGAATGTTTATTGTCTTCAGTGTATAAACTTAAAGATACATCATTTATCCAAAAAGCATCTTGTCTAGGAGAGTCTATATAGGTCCCCCATCCATAATCATCGCTGTATCTAGCATCAGTTGAGAATGTATACCTCCAGCCGGACATTAAGCTTGAGTCGTAACTTAAACCAAAGGACCCAGCAATTTCAGGACTATAACTTCTTTTTGATCCTTTAAGATTTTCTCCACTTGGAGTTATAAAATCTCCTGTATTAGTTGCATCAGACCATGCAAACTGACCTCTTATTGTAAGTCCAGGTATATCTGTATACCATAATAGATCAGCCTCAAAACCCTCTGTTTCTACTGCACCAGCATTAAATGTACTAAATTGAATTATTGCTGCATCAAATAACTGAACTTGAAGATCTGTATATTCATACTTGTAGTAAGTAGCATTAATACGCATGTTATTATCCATGAGGTTTGATTTAAGTCCAATTTCAAAACCATCAGCTTCTTCAGAGTCATAAATAAGTGAATCAAATCCTTCAAACGTTGGTGACAAAGGATTGATCGATGCAGTTGGTAAAGCACTATTATCAATACCACCAGATTTAAATGCTTTTTTGTAAGCGATATAAACACTTGTATTATCATTTATATAGTAATTAAGGGCAATTTCAGGTGATAAATTATCATCCTCAAACTCTAAACCTTCAATTAGAGGAGGTGCACCAAATCCGAATGCTGCTGCTGCAGCGTGGATATATGGAATTTTGATATATCCAGTTTTCTCTTCTTCAGTATATCTCGCACCAAATGATAATTCTGTTCTTTCATTAATATCTATATACATGGCTAGGAAAGCAGACATTACATCAGTATCCAAATAATGATCTTTATTGTAATCATACATATTTCCTGTTGCCGGATCTGGACCAACTAAAGGTGCTGTTACATCGAAATCACCAAATGCAGCTAAAGCAGGTCCAAATATATTAGGTGTTATTGGAAGATTAAATGCATATTGATGGGCATCGAATCTTTGTTCAATTTCTTGAAGAAAAACTCCTGCTTGAAAATTAATGCTTCCATCATAATCGCTTGATAATCTAAATTCTTGAGATAAATGTTCATATACATTTTTATGAAGACCTCCATAAACACCAGCACCATAACTGTAATCATCCGATTCATCATGATCTAATTCAACCAAACTTGTAATTGATGTTAGCGAGAGAGCATCATTAATATCCCAATTTATTTCCAATGAAATCATATCTGTTTCTTGATTTAAACCAGGTTTACCATCATCATACCCGTATGGTAAACCAGCTCTTAAACCAGGTTCTAGATTGATCTTAGAAGTATTACCATTAATCACACAATCATCTACACCTAATCTAGTTGTAAATGCAGCCGTAGCTCCTGGAACACCAGTAGTCTGATGAGCTAAAGGGTTTCCAATACCATCAGCGCACCATTCTTCTTGGTACATTGTACCACCGCCATCATTTTCATACTTAGAATACTGATACTTGAGTTTTGCGGTTAAATTCTCTCTAGGTGTCCATAACAAAGTCAAACGAGCATTAGTTGATTCTTCTCCAAAAAAAGGTTGAGTCCCATTTCCATAAGGCATTGGATCGTTAGCAAATGAATAATTTTCTCTTAATTCATCAGTTTCACTAGTGCCAACAGCGAGCCTTGCTAAAAGATTATCACTTATTGGACCAGAAATTACACCTTCAAAAAAAGTTGTCTCATGCTCACTTTCAAAACCTAATCCAAATTCAGCCTCAAACTCATCTGTTGGATCATTTGTTTTTATTGATACAACTCCTGCAGTTGCTGATTTACCAAAATAAAGTGATTGAGGGCCTTTAAGGACTTCTAGTTGAGCCATGTCCAGATAAGCATTGTGAATAAATCTACCTCTATTAACTACAACCCCGTCTATATTAATCGCTACAGATTGATCAAAGGCTGCTGAGATAGAGCTTGAACCTATTCCTCTAAGATAAATATTTGATCCATTACCAGAACCTCCCTGATTGATTCTAAAATTAGGAACCATTTTTGCTGCATCAATAAGATTCGAAATATTATATCTATCAAGATCAAGCTCAGACATAACCGATACTGTAACAGGAACATCTTGCAGGCTTTCTGCTTGTTGTCTTGCTGTTACAATTATTTCTTCAATACCTGATACATTTTTAGCTTCTTGAGCTACACCATCAGTAAATCCATAAAATGTGATTACACTAAAAGCAAAAACTCCATAAACTATTTTGTAAAATTTAATCATCCCCATTACCTTTCCTTTTTAATTTAATGTTATCGAAAACAATTAACTATATTTGAAAATATTTTATAAGTTTTTTTAATGATTTATTTTTTTTAAAAAAATATATATAAAAAAAGGGCCGCTAAAAAAGCAGCCCTTTTTATAGAAATATACGATTTTTTAGAAATTAGCTGATAAAGTAATTCCGTAAACTGTTCCGACTGAAGGAGAGCCAAAAATCATAAGACTTGATATATCTCTAACCGGAGTTGTTATTTCATCTGTTAGATTTCTTCCAAAGATACTAATTTTATAATTATCTTTTAAGAAAGTTACTGAAGCGTCAACTTTTTCGGTTGAAGGTATTTTACCAACATCTCTGTTATCTGTAATAGAATATAATTCATCTACAAAGCTATATTTTGCGAATAATTGCAATTCACCTCCACCCAATTCTGTTGAGTAAGTTCCACCAAATGACGCAGTCATTTCAGGGGAATATTTAGGTGTAAGATAGTCATTATTTGTTGGCTCAACTACACCATTCTCATCAGCACCATCAAGGTCTGCTATAAAACCATCATATTCTGCATCTAAAAGGCCAATATTTGCAAATGCTTCAAAACTCTCCGAAACAAGGAATCTAGTTTCAATTTCTAGACCTTGATAAAGAACGCCTGCAACATTATCAATTACGGTAACAACTGTTTTAGTGCTTGGGTCAAGTTTAATGGTATCTTCTTGTTTATCCTCAAAGTCATTTCTAAATGCAGCGATATTAAGTTGAACTCTTTTGTCCATTAATAAACTTTTCATACCTAACTCAAGAGTTTTTGCATACTCTGGGTCATATGTATTTCTAAAATCTTCTGCATTTTGATTTCTACCAAAGAAACCACCACTTTGGAAACCTTCAGAATAAGAGGCATAGAACATAATATCTTCACTATAGTTATATGAAACACCAACTTTACCTGAAATTTCATCATATTTTTTAAGAAGAGTAACTGTTCCAGCTTCATCGCCAACACCAATACTATCGAAGTTATTTATATAAGCTCTTTCTAACGAAGTAAGGTAAGATTGACCACCTGTAAATTCCTTCTCTTCTTCGGTATAACGAAGACCAGCTGTGATCATAATTTTATCATTAACTTGATAATCTATATTTGCGAAAATTGCTTGAGACTCTGTATCTTGTATTTGAAGTAATTTTTGAACATAATTTTCACCTAGAGTTGTACCAAGGCCAGGTTCACACCTAATAGCACCCAATCCAACTGCTTCACAAATAGGATAAAGTTCTGGTGCAACTAGTGTTGACCAAAAAGAACCTCTTGTTACCCAATCTTGTTGATACCTACTATCCCAAAAATATGCACCTGTTGTTATATTTGCTCTGTCAGTTACAATTTCTAATCTAACTTCATGACTTTCTTGCTCATATTCATTAAAAGCATCAATCCAAATCCAAGGCATTGGTGTTCCATCATACTCCCAAGTGGTCTGTTCACCTTCCTCACGATATGCACCAATATAAGTTAAGGTCATGGAGTCGTTTAAATCATAAGTCATATTTAAAGTGTATGCATCAGTATCAAATTGACCAGGATTATGATCATTAGTTGCATTTTCAGTCGGCCCAAGACCAGCAGTACTCTTACATGTTGGATATCCACCAGGGTTATATTTTGCGATAAGAGCAGGAACACCTCTTGATGGATCGTAGAGATTACAAATTAATGTTGTATCATCATTTTCATTTGTCCAGGCCCCAACATCACTTCCATCGTCATATTGCTCAATGGTTAATAATGCCTCAAAGCGATCATTAGGTGTATACATAAATGTAGCGCCAAAGTTAGTATAATCCTTCTTCGGTCCATCAACTTTTAGGAAGGTATTGTATATGTGACCATCATTTTTTATTGATGTACCAAAAACTTTTAAAGCCAAAATATCTTCAATTATTGGTGTATTTACCAGAGCTCTAAATTCCTCTTGTCCATTATCACCAATTGTAAGCTCCATCTTGCCTCCAAATTCTCCAGTAGGTTTCGATCTCATTACCCTAATAACACCGCCATTAGTATTTTTACCAAAAAGTGTACCTTGTGGGCCACGAAGAATTTCTATTCTTTCTAAGTCAAAATTTTCAATAATTTGTCCTGAGTTTGTTCCTATAGCAACACCATCAAGCTCAACAAGAATTTTAGGATCAAATGATTTATCCGTCTCACTTGAGTTAATACCTCTAAGAGTTATTGCTGAACCACGAGCTCTAACGGAGGTTTCTCCTATAATTACATTTGGAGCAAATGCACTCAAATCAGCAATATTTCTTATTGTTGCATCCTGTAATTGCTCTGTTACTGCTGTAATTGCAACAGGCACATCCTGAAGAGATTCTTCTCTCTTTCTAGCAGTAACAATAATTTCTTCAATTCCAAGGCTTGAAACCTCTTCATTTTCTTGAGCTGAAACTACTGAAAAACCGCTAAATGTTAATAAACTTAATGATAAAATACTAATTACAAAATAGTTTAATTTAGAAACCATCTGTCATCCTCCCTATTATTATTATTATTAATTTTGACAAATTATTAATCAATTTGACTATATTTTTGTTCAATTAGCAATTAATTTTATAAATAGTTTTATGAAAAGTAATTTAATAAAAAAAGGGCCGCTAAAAAAGCAGCCCTTTTAAAATCATTATTTAGAATTACAGTTTAAAATTCTGCTGTAAACTCTAAACCTATATGTCTGCCTCTAGTAAGAGTACCAGCTGCAAAAAGAACTCCTGACGTTGGACTTCCACCTAACAGAACAGGCCATTCTATTTGCTCATCTGTAAGGTTTTTACCATATAGACTAATGCTCCAATTATCTACGAAATAACCTATTGTAGCACTTATATCCTCTGAGTTTCCGCCAGCTGTTCGACCAGCATTAAGGTTAAGAACATCAGTTTCATAATCAGCAACTTTTGTGTATTTAGCGAAGATATCAAGTTCACCATTTGCTAGTTGTCTTGTATAATTAAAACCAAGGCCAACCGTATACTCAGGAGCATTTCTTGGCTCAAGGAAAGAAGCGTCAACAACATTTACCACTCCATCAGTAGGGGTAATATCTGTTGTAAATTCTTCGTAATTAGCATCTAACCAGCCACCGTTAAAGAATAATCTTAGATCTCTAGTAGCAGCATAAAGAATTTCTAGCTCAATACCTTCGTATAAAACTTCAGCAGCATTATCAAAAACAGAGGCAACTGTTTTAGTATCTGGGTCAATTTTAACAAAAGACTCTTGCTTGTCCTCAAATTCATTTCTGAATGCAGCCATATTAAACCTTAGTCTGTTGTCAAGAAGAGTACTTTTGAAACCAATTTCAGTTGAAGTTGCATACTCAGGATCATACTGGTCTCTTTCAAAATCACGAATATTTTGATTAACTCCAAAGAAACCACCTGAATGGAAGCCTTCAGATACTGAGAAATAAACCATTCTATCTTCATCAATTTGATAGGTTGCTCCAACTTTAAGCGATGTTTCATCCCATTTATTAGTTAAATCTGCATAACCAATAAATTGTCTGTTACGCTGAGCAGCAACATTTGATAGATAAGCTTGGCCTGCGATGAAATGTTTTTCCTCTTCAGTCCAACGAGCACCTACTGTAACAGCTAACTTATCTGTTACATCACGCTCATATTGGAAGAAAGCAGCTGTTGATTCAGTTTCTTGAGTTTCATAAAGAATCTGAGTAATTGGTCCATCAAAACCACCTTCAATACTTCTATCACAATTAATAGGGAAGAAAGGATTATCGAAACCATTTGTACCCTGACAAGTTGCCCAACCTTCTTTGGTACCAACTAGGCCACCAAATAAAGTTCGCCAAAACTGACCACCAGTTACCCAATCTTGAGTGAACTCGCTTTCCCATAGATAAACACCTGCAACCAATGAAGATTTTTCAAATTGACCTTCAAAACGGAACTCATGACTTGTTTGCTCATATTCATTCCATCTTTCGATTGTAATCATTGGAGCAGCTGATCCATCATAATCATAAATACGATATTCATCCTGCTCTCTTAAAGAAGATATAGCTCTTAAGGTGATATTATCATTTACATCATAACTTAGGTTTAATGTGTATGCTTTAACATCATTCTCAGCATCATGTTCTGTATCTAGCTCTGCATTTTGTGGAATGTCTGTAGAAGTTCTACAAGCTCCAAAAACAGTACATGTTAGAGAAGCAAGGTGTATTGCTTTTTCTCTAGGATCAGTAGGTTGATCAAACACGCCAGCTGCCATATTATAGTTAGTATGCCAAACATCTAATTGGCTTTTATCCATTATTTGTTCAATAGTTAATAATGCATCAAGTTTTTCACTAGGCTCCCATAAGAAAGTCACACCATATTGACTATAGTTTTTTCTTGGAATCTTTTTGCCAGAAGTAACATTAGGTAACCATCCATCATCTTTCATTGATGTAGCAAATACTTTGGTACTAATATTTCCAGCTTTAGGAAGATTTAAAACAATTCTTTGCTCATTTAAACCATCTTCTCCAACTGTTAATTTTAGTTTTGCACCAAGTTCTCCGGTTGGTCTTGTTCTAACAACATTAATAACGCCACCAACAGTATTTTTACCAAAAAGAGTTCCTTGAGGACCGCGAAGTACCTCTATTCTTTCGATATCAAAATTTTCAAGAACAGCACCAGCTGAAGAGCCAAGATATACGCCGTCAAGCATAACACCAATTGGCGGATCAAAGGAATTATCATCACCACGTGTTGGACTAATACCTCTAATATTGATTTCTGCTCCACCACCAGACCTTGAACCATTCTCAGCAATGATAACATTCGGCGCAAAACCATTGATATCATTTAGATCTCTAATACTAGATCTTTGAAGGTCTTCTGTTATTGCGGTAATTGCAACAGGAACACTTTGAGATGTTTCCTCAACTTTTCTTGCAGTAACAATAATTTCTTCAATACCAAAAGACTCAGTTTCTTGAGCTGATAGTGAAGGGGTGTAATTAAATGTTAGGGCAAAAATTGCTAAAAACATATATAATCTATTAATCATAGACATAATTTTTTCCTCCCCGGAATTATTATAAATAACTAATTTTAATTTATTTTTTTTATTATTATGAATGTATAAAAAATACATTCGAAAATATGAATGATAAATTACTAATAATCAAGCATTATTATAAAAAAAAGGGTCAAAATATTTGACCCTTTTTTCAAGCTTAAATTGAAATTTAATTTTTATAATTTAGGCCCCAACCATAACCTTCCAACGATTAAGTAACCTACGGATATTATAAATAGTATTCCAATAGGTTCTGGTATTAAAGAAAACTGAGGTACAGCTGTTGAGCCATCCATAACTTCGATAGATGATAATGCTCTTGCTGATAGATCTGCTCCAGATTCCTTTAATACAGCTAGGCTATGGGCTGCAGTTTCAAAACCAAACCTTACATAGCTTGCTGCAAGATTAAATTGGAAAAGGCTTACTAGACCAAAAACAGTAACAGCAATTTTCATTACAATACCAGCGTCACTCTCTATCGCCACTGATGCTGAACGACCTGCAACCCAAAGTAAAAAGGCCCACATAATACCAAATAGAGCTGTTGTTGATAAGGAATTACTTAATTGACTATAAATTTCTACTTCACTCATTATCTTACTCCTTAATCGTTACTAGAATCACCCATCCATATTCCTGATAGAAGACATAAAGCTAGTGAAATTACTAGAATTAAACCAGCTGGTTCATTGATTAGACTAAAAGTTGGTACTTCTGTGCTTCCTCCAAAGTTATCAATAAGACTTTGACCTCTTGCGCTTACCGATCCTGTCTCATCTTTTAAAACAGCCATCGAATGTGAAGCACTGCTAATTCCTAATGAAACATATGAAAATTGCATATTTATATACCATAAAGATGTTAGAGAAAAAGCACTCACAACTATTTTGCCAAAAAGGTTTGCATTACCTTTTTCATGCATGATCACAGATGCACGACCAGAAAACCAAGCTAAAAAAGAAAAACCTATTAAAAAAAGACCATTCATTGCTAGCCCAGAATTAAGTGTAGACCATATTTGAAATTCATTCATATTTTACCCTCCATTTTAGGTAAATATGACATCACAGTAATTAAGATATGTAAAGAAATTATGGTATATTGTAATTTATGTATTTTTATTCTTGTCAATATTAGTATACGAAGGTTATACGATGTAACGTATTTTTTTAATTATGTCTTTTGGGGCGTAGCCAAGCGGTAAGGCAGCGGGTTTTGATCCCGCGATGCGTAGGTTCGAATCCTACCGCCCCAGCCAAATTATTATTAATAGTTTAGAAACTTTTTTATTATGCATATTGCTTGGTTTAAAAGGGATTTAAGGGTTTGGGATAATGAAGCTTTTACAAATGCTTGTAAGAGCAAATCTATAATGCCTCTTTACATTATTGAACCTAAGCTCTGGCAACAGGATGATTTGAGCTATAGACAATATATTTTTTTAAAAGACTGTCTTAAAGATTTGGATAAAGAATTAAAAAAAATAGGACAAAATTTAATCATAAAAACAGGTGATGCTCTAGAGATATTCAATGATATTAATAATGAATTTGGAGTTAAAGAAGTCTGGTCACATCAGGAAACTTGGAATTTTTGGACATTTAATAGGGATCTAAAGCTTAAAGATTGGTTTAAATCAAAAAATATTAAATGGAATGAGGTTACACAAAACGGTGTTATCAGAGGCTTAAAGAAAAGGGATGGTTGGTCAAAAGAGTGGCAAAAAAGGATGAATATTTCTCCTTACGAGCCTTCAAAGAAAATGAAATTTCATAAATTTATTTCTGAAACTATACCTTCAGCGAAACAATTAGGTCTTAAAGATGATGGTATTGAAGTAATCCAAAAAGGAGGCAGGAAGCAGGGGTTAAAGCTCTTAGATAGTTTTTTAAATAAAAGAGGAAAAAATTATTCAATAGAAATGTCCTCTCCTTTAACAGCTTACAATAGCTCCTCAAGGTTATCAACTCATATAGCCTTTGGAACTTTATCTATTAGAGAAATTGTTCAAAAAACAACTAATAGAAAAAAAGAAATACAAAAACTATCAAAAGATGAAAAAAAGAATTGGCCCAGATCAATAAATACTTTTTCAAGTAGGTTAAGATGGCATTGTCATTTTATTCAAAAACTTGAGGATCAACCTGATATTGAATTCAAAAATATGCATTCTTCTTATAATAAATTGAGGAATGAAAAAGATAACAACCTTTTTTTTGAAAGTTGGAAAAATGGACTAACAGGGTACCCAATGGTAGACGCATGTATGAGATCGCTTATAAAAACAGGTTGGCTTAATTTTAGAATGAGAGCCATGTTGATGAGCTTTGCAAGCTATCATCTTTGGCTTCCTTGGCAAAAAACATCAAAATACCTTGCTACTTTATTTACTGATTACGAACCAGGAATTCATTATTCCCAATCACAAATGCAGTCAGGAACTACTGGAATTAATGCTATAAGAATTTACAATCCTATTAAGCAGGGTATTGATCATGATCCTGACGGTATATTTATAAAAAAATGGGTAAACGAGTTACAAAATGTACCAAAAAAGTTTATTCATATGCCTTGGGAAAACTTTAGCTATATTAAAGATTATAATTTTCCAATAGTTGAAGAGTCAGTGGCAAGAAAGACTGCAGCAAGTAAAATATATAAATTGCGCAAAGAGCAATCTCATAAAATTGAATCTAATAAGATTTACATTAAACATGGGAGTAGAAAGCCTAGAGTAAAAAAAATAAAAAAACAGGTTAAAATTAAAAAAGAAGAAATCCAAAAAAATCTTTTTTAATTTTTATAAGTGCTACAAGATAATTATTAAATAAAATATATATACTTTTATTTTTATTTAATTATTTTACTTTCATGACAAAAAAAGCACTTATTACAGGAATTACCGGCCAAGATGGAGCATATCTATCAGAATTTTTAATTAAAAAAGGTTATAAAGTGTATGGGGCTGTAAGAAGAACCTCATCAATTAATACTTCCCGTTTATCTTATATAGGCGTCTTAGATGACATAGACCTTGTTCCAATGGACCTCGCAGAGATTACTAATATACAAAGATTAATTGAGAGAGTAGAACCAGATGAAATTTATAATCTTGCTGCTCAAAGTTTTGTCCAAACCTCATATGAGCAGCCTATCTACACATCAGACATAGATGGTATTGGTGTAACAAGAATTTTAGAGACAGTGAGGAATTTAGGGGGTAACCCAAAATTTTATCAAGCCTCGACCTCAGAAATGTTTGGAAAGGCTCAGCAAAGCCCTCAAAACGAAAATACACCTTTTTATCCCAGAAGTCCTTACGGAGTTGCAAAACTTTATTCGCATTGGATGACTATTAATTACCGTGAAGCTTGGAATATGTTTGCATGTTCTGGAATTCTTTTTAACCATGAGTCACCATTGCGTGGAACAGAATTTGTAACTCGTAAAATTTCACAAGGAATGGCTCAAATAGCTCTAAAAAAAATCAAAAAAATTAATCTAGGAAATTTAAATGCTGAACGTGACTGGGGTTTTGCAGGAGATTATGTTGAGGCAATGTGGCTGATGCTTCAAAAAGAAAAACCCGATGACTATGTTATCGCTACAGGTGAAACTAATAGTGTCAGAGACTTTGCTCAGGTTGCAGCAAAATCTATTGATATAGATATTGAATGGGATAATGAAGGTGAGGGCGAAGTTGGAATTTGTAAAAAAACTGGCAACACAATTATTTCTATTGATAAACAATATACTAGACCATCTGAAACAGATCATCTTTTAGGAGATGCATCTAAAGCAAAAGATAATCTTGGCTGGAAACCGTCTATTAATTTTCAATCCCTTGTAAACATGATGGTAAAACATGATTTAAAAAGGATTGAGGATAATAATTTCTGGTTTTAGTTATTATTTTTTTTGCATCATTTCATCAAAAGCCTGGTTGTATTCTTTTTCAATTTTACCAATAAGATTCCCTACTGATGGAGCGTCTTTGATACCACCAATACCTTGACCGGATCCCCAAATATCTTTCCAAGCTTTTTGTTTTGTGTTTCCACCGGATCCAAAATTCATTTTTGTTTTATCAGCACTTGGTAAGTTATCAGGGTCTAAACCAGCTTTAGCAATTGATGGTTTAAGGTAATTACCATTAACACCAGTAAAAAGTGAAGAATAAACGATGTCATCTGCTGTAGATTCAATTAACATATCTTTATATCCTTGATCGGCATTAGCCTCTTCGGTTGCAATGAATCTTGTACCAATATAAGCAAGATCTGCCCCCATTGCTAAAGCACCGGCTATGGAGTGACCATCGCCAATTGAGCCAGATAATAATATTGTACCATCAAACCATTCTTTTATTTCTCGTACAAGAGAGAAGGGGGATAAACTTCCTGCATGACCGCCAGCCCCTGCGCAAACTAAAATAAGTCCATCAACACCTTGTTCCGCAGCTTTTTTTGCGTGTTTTACATTAATAACATCATGAAAAACAACACCTCCATAGCTATGAGCAGCCTGCACTATTTCAAGCGGAGGTCTAAGGCTTGTAATAATAATAGGAACTTCATGCTCAACACATGTTTGCATATCTTCCATCAATCTATCATTAGATGCATGACAAATTTGATTAACAGCAAAAGGAGCAGATGGTGATTCAGGGTTTTTTTCATCATGTTCCGCCAGTTCATCTTTTATTCTTGTCAACCAATCGCCAAGCATACTTTGTGGCCTTGCATTAAGAGCTGGAAAAGACCCAACAATACCAGCTTTACATTGAGCAATAACTAACTCTGGTCCAGAGACTATAAATAGAGGTGCTCCCACAACTGGAAGTCTTAATTTTCCATCTAAATTTGATACTAGTGCCATTGTTAAATCTCCTAAATTTTTTTTGCATAATAATCATTAATTTAATAATTGAAACATTCTTTTTTTGATTAGATAATATTAATGTGAAATATAAAAAAATAAATAACAAATCGAATTTAGGTATCGAAATATATGATTTTAAAATAGAAAATCATTGTTCTCATAAATATATAGACGAAATAAGAAACCTTTGGTTAGAAAATTCTATATTAATTTTTAAAAATTTAATACTAGACCACGATCAATTTGAAAGATTTGGTTTATTGTTCGGTGAATTTGGTGATGATCCATATATTGAGTCGATGAAAAATCATCCAAATATTATTGAAGTTAAAAGAGAGGCTAATGAAAAAGCTCCTCCATTTGGTGGCTCATGGCATTCAGATTGGTCTTTTCAAGAAAATCCCCCCTCAGCAACACTTCTTCATTCAAAAATAATACCACCAATTGGAGGTGAAACATTATTTTTAAATACTCAAAAAGCATATGATGATTTATCAACATCAATAAAAAATAAAATAAATAACCTCAAGGTTATTCACAGTGCAGCTAGGCCATATGCTGATGACGGATTTTATGCATTGGAAAAAGATAAAGATAGGTCAATGAAGATAAAACCTTCAAAAAAGGCTAAAGATATTTTTTTGCATCCACTAGTAAGAATTCACCCTGAAACTAAGAGAAAGTCACTTTTTATTAATCCAGTATATACTATGGCAATTGATGGGCTTCATGATGATCAATCAAAACTATTGTTAAATGAATTATTTAACCATATGGAACAAGAGACTTATATATATAAGCATTTATGGGAACCTAATATGCTAGTAATGTGGGATAATAGATCAGTTAACCATTGTGCCCAAGGAGGTTACGAGGGCTACAAAAGACTTTTGCATAGAATTACTTTAGCTGGAGAAAGACCTTTTAATTAAATTATTTCTCCACAATATAAATGCATAAATAAATGCTGTTTCTTTAATTTGATTATATCTCCCAGCCATTCCACCATGGCCTGCTTCGGTATACGTTTTTAAAAATATTGGATTATTATTAGTCTTTTTACTTCTTAGTTTTGCAATCCATTTAGTTGCCTCCCAATAGGTAACTCTCGGATCTGTCAATCCTGATGTTGCAAGTATAGTGGGATAATTTTGTTCTTTTATATTATCATATGGTGAATAAGAGCCAATATACTCAAAATCACTTTTACTTTTAATTGGGTTTCCCCATTCTTCCCATTCTGGAGGAGTTAACGGAAGGGTATCATCAAGAATGGTATTTAAAACATCAACGAATGGTACCTCAGCAACTGCGCAATGAAAGGTATCAGGGCTTATATTTATAGAAGCTCCAATTAAAAGACCACCAGCACTCCCTCCGTGGATTGTAATATTTTCTGAAATATTTTCCTTTTTTAAAAACTCTGCACACGCAATAAAATCTTTAAAACTATTTAGTTTATTTTTCTTTTTTCCATCCTCATACCATTTTTTTCCTTTTTCCATTCCGCCTCTTATATGAGCAATTGCATATACCATCCCTCTATCAATTAGAGAAAGTCTGGATACTGAGAAACTTGGTGATATTGAAATTCCATAAGACCCATATCCGTATAATAAAGTTGGTGCATTCTTTGGGGTATCTTTTCGTTTTATAATTGATATCGGAATTTTTTTTCCATCATGAGAAATTGCATAAACTCTATCTAAATTATAGTTTTTTTTATTATGCCCAGAGGGGATTTGTTGTTTTTTTATGATTCTTTTTTTTTGCTCTTTTAATTTATATTCATAAGTCAAAAGTGGTGTTGCCATTGAAGAATAATATATTTTAATTTTATTTGAGTGATATTCACAACCCTCAAAAAAATCTAAATCGTAAATTTCTTCATCAAATTTTATAATATTTTTTTTCTTATTTTCTTTATTTATAACAACTATTCTAGGTAATCCATTTTCAAGCTCTTGAATAATAATATATTCATCTAAGCAAGAGAAATTAGTAATTAGTGTTCCTTCTTTATAAGGTAAAAAATCGATCCAATTTTTTTTATTTAATGCATTTTCATTTGTTTCCATTAATTTAAAATCGATTGCATTATCTTTATTGGTAAGTATTAAGAGTCTTGAATTCTCTTGATCATGTTCGATACTATATTCAATACTTTTTTTTCTTTTAGCTATTAACTTTAACTTTTTACTTTTTCCTTCTTGGTTAATTATTCTTACTTCGCTTGTTTCATGATTATGAATGTTAAGAACTAGATATTTTTTGCTTAACGTTTCGCTTATATTTAAAAAATAGCCAGAATCCTTTTCATTGTATATTTCTATATCTTCATTCTGATGAGTTCCAAGTAAATGAAAATACAAACTTGACGGCCTATGGTTTTTATCCATTTTGATATAATAAAACCCGTCATTATCTAACGACCATACAATACTTCCATCAGTATCTTTAATATTATCATTTAAGTGTTTTTTTTGACTTAAATCTTTAACTTTTATTTGATAAAATTCTGATCCTTTATTATCAAAACTCCAGGCTAAAAGACTGTGATCATTAGAGTTAAATGCTCCACCAGGTTTGAAGTATTTATAGGGTTTACTCTCTTTATTCCAATCATGATAAACAATACTTTTTTTTCTTGAAGAATTAGATTTATAGCGCCTTAAAATAGAGTATTCTTTATTTTTTTTTGTTTCTGAGTAATAAAACCAGTTACCATCTTTTTGCGGTATTGAAGTATCTTCCTCTTTGATTTTGTTTTTAATTTCTCTGAAAATCTTTTTTTCTATTGGTTTTAAAAATGATAATTTTTTGTCAGTCCATTTATTTTCTTCATCTATATATTTTCTTATATTTTTTTTTAAAACATTTGGTGAGTGAAGAACATCTTGCCAATTATTATCTCTTATCCAGTCGAAATGATCGGATAACTCTATGTTATGCACTTTTCTTTTGACGAGTTTTTTTCTCGCCTTGGGCGGATGATTTTTGTTAATAGATGACATAAAGTTTTATTCAAAAACTATTGATACGGTTTCTGCAATCATAGCTGGTCTATCTTGCCCTTCAATTTCAATACTGACTTCTGAAATTAATTGTGTTCCACCTGCTTTAGGTTGAGCTTCAAGAAGTTTAGTTTTAGCCCTAACATTTGAATTGACAGGAACCATATTCGTAAACCTAACTTTATTTGTTCCATAATTAATACCTCTAGTAACACTTTTTATTGAGCTAATTTTAGATGTTAACATTGGTACAAGAGATAAGGTTAAAAATCCATGAGCTATAGTAGGCATTCCTAATTCTGAATTAGTTCTCTCAGGATCAATGTGTATCCACTGATGATCACCTGTAGCATCCGCAAAATCATTGATGCGACCTTGATCAATAGCAAACCAATCGCTTACGCCTATTTCCTGGCCAACACATTCTTTCATTTCTTCAACATTATTAAAAATTCTCATAATATTCTCCTAAATTATACAATCTTAGTATCCTTTTTACCCCAATAACGGTCTTTTAAAAGTCTTTTATAAAGCTTGCCTGTAGGGTGCCTAGGAAGTTCTTTTTCAAAATCTACTGTTTTTGGACATTTAATACTAGATAGGTTTTTTTTGCAAAATTCGATAATTTCTTCTTCTAGGTTTTTTCCTATATCGTTCCAGGAAATGGGTTGAACAACCGCCTTAACTTCTTCGCCAAATTCTTGATTTGGAGACCCTATAACTGCGCAATCGAAAACTTTAGGGTGAGTTATGATTAAATCTTCTGTTTCTTGTGGGTAAATATTTACTCCACCAGAAATAATCATAAAAGCTTTTCTATCTGTAAGATAAAGATAATTATCTTCATCTAATTTTCCTATATCACCTAATGTAGTCCATTTAGAATTTTTTGGGTGTCTAGTTTCAAGAGTTTTCTCCTCATCATTGTGGTATGAAAATTCAACATCACTTTCAAACCATATAGTCCCCTCTGACCCAACTGAAAGTTCATTTCCCTCTTCATCACAAATGTGAGGTATGCCAAAAATCGGTTTGCCTACAGTACCAATATGACTAAGCCATTCTTTGGAATTACATGCAAAAAAACCATTACCTTCAGATCCAGCATAAAATTCATTAATGATTTCTCCCCACCATTCTATCATCCTTTTTTTTATTTCAATAGGACAAGGGGCTGCGGCATGAATTGCACACTCATGTGTTGAGAGATCATATTTCATTCTCACTTCTTCTGGTAATTTACACATCCTAACAAACATTGTTGGAACCCATTGGCTCATATTAATTTTATATTTCTCAATAAAAGATAGAGACATTTCAGCATCAAAATTTTCCATTATAATATTTGTGCCTCCAAGATAGTTTACTCTCATCGTAAACCTTAAAGGTGCCGCATGATACAATGGAGCTGGTGATAAGTATTTTGTATTTTCATTGATATCATAGAGCGGCGCAATAACAGACATTAGTGCGTCAGACTGATCAATAGGAATATGCTTTAAAGGAACTCTTATACCTTTGGGTTTTCCTGTAGTTCCAGATGAATAAAGCATATCTTGTCCCATTTCTTCATCTGTTACAGGAGTTTTTGGAAGACCTTTAATAGCATCTTCAAATGATTGCCAGCCTTTCTCTGTACCATCAACCATGTAATGATGTTCTGTATTTTTTGTTAATTCATATGTTTCATTGGCAACATTTTTTAAATATTTTGATGAGATTAAAAATTTAGAGTTACAGTCGTCATGAATATATTTAACTTCACCTGCGGTAAGTTTTGATGAGATTGGTGTATAATATAAACCAGACCTTTGTGCTGCCCAACAGATCTCAAGGAATCTAGAGTTATTTTCCATAAAAATTGAAATCCCATCTCCTATTTTTAAACCTTTTTGCCTAAATAAATGAGCTATTTGATTTGATCTTTCATCAAGCTCTTTATAGGTGGTGACTTTTCCTGATGATGCCATTATTAATGCAGGTTTATTAGGGTCTTTTTTTGCGTGAATATATGGGTGCATTTAATTCCTCTTTTTTAAATTTAATTATTTAAAAATTATATTATTATTAATGCAATATTTATTTATTAAATAAAAATCCTCTAGGAGATAAAAATGAATTATGAAGCAATATTATATGAAGTTAAAGATAGTATTTTAACTATTACATTAAACCGTCCTGAAAAATTAAATGCTTTTAATTTTAATATGCAAAGCGATTTGATTGATGCAATTGATAAAGCAAACAATGATGATGAAGTTAAAGCTATAATTGTTACTGGAGCAGGCAGAGGTTATTGTGCAGGTGCTGATCTATCTGCAGGAAAAGATACTTTTAATATGGAGGCTAGGGAGGACAGAAAAGGTGCAGTCTCAGACAATGGGGAAATTGACTGGTCTCATTCTGGTGTAAGAGATGGGGGTGGAAGGGTAACGCTTAAAATGTTTGAGTGTTTAAAGCCTATAATTTCAGCTTGTAATGGTCCGGCTGTTGGGGTTGGTATAACTATGCAGCTAGCCATGGATATTCGATTGGCATCAGAGCAAGCTAAATATGGATTTGTTTTTGCCAGAAGAGGTCTTGTTCCTGAAGCATGCTCATCTTGGTTCCTACCAAGAATTGTTGGTGTTTCAAAAGCTCTTGAGTGGATTTACTCTGGAAAAGTTTTTGGCCCTGAGGAGGCTCTGGACGGAGGATTAATTAGATCGATACATAAATCTGAAGAGTTATTACCAGCGGCAAGAGAAATTGCTAGAGAAATTATCGATAATACCGCACCAGTATCAGTTGCTTTATCAAGACAAATGATATGGAGAATGGCGGGTGCTAATCATCCAATGGATGCACATAAAATTGATAGTAGAGGAATCTTTGCTAGAGGAAGAATGTCTGATGCTAAAGAGGGTGTTCAGTCATTTCTGGATAAAAGACCTGCAGAGTTCAGTGATAGTGTTAAAAATGATATGCCGGAATACTATCCTTGGTGGGATGAGGAACAATATTCTTAGTTAGGTGACTTTATTTTCCAAATATTTGTTTTCAAACTTAATATTATTATAAAAATAATTCCTATAGAGGATGTAACTAAGATATTAGTTTGAAGGCTATATTTTTCAATTATATTACCTGAGACTATTGCTCCTATTGGTCCAGATGTCATAAATGCTAATGTGTAAACTGATAACATTCGCCCTCTATGGCTTTCAACAGCAAAGGTTTGAGTTATTGTTCTTCCCATAGCAATTACAACACCGGCGCCACAACCCCATGAAAAAATAACAAAACAAAAAATATAAAAAGGCATTTCAAAATATAAGGATCCTAAAATTGGTAATCCACTTGACATAGCAATCATTAAGGCTGTCCCCCAGCGCTTAATATCTTTTTTAATTGCTAAAATACTATTTGAGGATAAAGTTCCCATCCAAAAACAAGCTGAGACAATTGCAAAACCTGTTGAACCAAATCCATATCTCTCAGTTGTAATATATGGGAGGGTAACTAAGTTATTTCCCATAAAGCATAAGCCAACCATTATCATAGATAAAGAAACTGGAAAAATCTCTTTAGAATTTTTGACCTCAATAAATGCTTCAATCATTTCGCCTTTAATCTTTTTTAATTTGAAAGGTTCTTTTTTAAAAGATGGTTTTGGTAATTTTAATGAAAAATAGGCACCCATTATAAGCGAAAATCCTTGCGCAATAATTAAGGGAAATACACCTAAGTTATCTGCTAATCCACCAACAGACATTCCTATAAGCTGAAAGCCAAACTGGGTAATCATTGCAATTGTTACTGTTCTCTGAATTTCACCCTGAGAAATTGATGTTAAAAGAGATTCTCTAGACGGTAATGCAAATGCTGAAGCACACCCCATGATCAGACCATAAAAAATCATAAGCTCATAGCTTAAGAAATTAAAATAAATTGCAAATAAAATTAGAGATAATGGTGCTGTCGCCATTAAATGTACAAAACATAATAAAACTCTTGTATCAGTTCTATCGGCTATAGTCCCTCCAAGGACTATTAAAAATATAGATGGTGCTAATAATGAAACTTGGGCAAGACTATAACTCGAAGGAGAAACTTCTAGCATTAATATTAAAATTGTAGGAAATAGAACTATTTGTAGCCCCTGAGAGAGATACCAAGATGCCTGTCCGATCATATAGAAAAAAAGATTATTTATCGGTGACGTTTTTGCAGATAATTGTTTCATAAGGAATAACTATATTCTTTTTTTGGCTTCGCTAAAAACCCTATTTATCATTGCATTTAAACCATTTGATCTTTGTTGTGAAATATTTTCCTCTAAATTTAATTTTTTAAGTTCATTCATTGGATCAATCTCTAAAATTTCTGAAGGTGTTTTTTCTGAAAATAAAGCAAAGATTATTGCTATTAGGCCTTTAACAATGAAGGCATCTGAGTCACCTTTAAATTTTAAAAATATTTCTCCTTCTTTGTTAGTTTCTTCTACAACTAGCCACACCTGACTAGCGCAACCCTCAACTTTATTATCATCATTATAATCTTTGCTTTTTAAAGCTGAAAGAGAACCGCCCATATCAATAATATATTTATACTTATCTTCCCAGTTTTCTAAAAACTCAAAGTCATCTATAATATTATCGAAGCTCATTATTTTTCTGTTTTACTCTTCAGCAATTTTAACTAACATTTTTCCAAAGTTTTCACCTTTGAATAATTTTAAAAATGCACTAGGGGCAGACTCGATACCTTCATCAATTGTTTCTTTCCATTTCATTTTGTCATTTTCTATCCAATTTTTCATATCATTTAAGAAATTATTAGAAAGGTCATAATGACTTGAAACAACAAAACCCTGAATTTTTAAAGATTTTACAATTGCCGCCATTAAATTATTTGGACCTGGCCTTGGGTTGGTGTCATTGTATTGTTCAATCATTCCGCATAATGCGATTCTTCCATTAAGATTCATTACGCTCAAAGCAGCTTCTAGGTGCGATCCACCTACATTTTCAAAATATACATCAACACCATTTGAGCAAGCACCATGTATTGATTTAGTTAGATGATCTGAAGTTTTATAATTAATGGCTTTATCAATTCCTAGTTCATTTTCAAGGAAGTGACATTTTTCATCAGACCCAGCAGTACCATAAACATTACAACCTTTAGCTTTAGCTATCTGACAAGCTACAGTTCCAACAGCACCAGCTGCTGCTGATACCAATACATTTTCTCCTTCTTTAAGTTCACCAATTCTTAATAATCCTACATATGCTGTCATTCCAGGCATTCCAAGAGTACCTAGATATGCTTGTAACGGTCCAATATCAGGATTAACTTTACTTAAAGAATTTGCATTAGAAGAAAAATATTCTCTCCAGCCAAGGTTAGAGTTTACGTAATCCCCCTTCTTAAAATCTGAAGAATTTGACTCTATTACCACCCCTATTGCTCCGCCTTCAAGAGTTTTGCCTACTTGAAAAGGTGGAACATAGCTTTTCCTATCAATCATTCTTCCACGCATATAAGGATCAACTGACATCCATAAATTTTTAACTAATACTTCATTATCTTGTATTGCATTGATTTCGTTTTCTACTAGTTGAAAATTTTCACTTTTTGGTTCCCCATCTGGTCTAGAAAGGAGATGGATTTCTTTACTGATAATATTGCTCATTTTAATCTCATTTTATTTATATTTTATGTAGTCTCTTATGATATATTACATATAGTCAATTAAGATACTAATCTTTAAGTTGTTCATAGGCTTTAAGCAAGTTATGAATTGTTTTTTGGATGTAAGAATGAAAATTACTATTGCGCAATTAAATAATACAGTAGGCGATATTGATGGAAATATTGCTAAAGCTAAAGAAACAATAGCTAGTGAAAAATTAAAAAATTCAGATTTGATTGTTTTTTCTGAATTATTTATCTCTGGTTATCCACCTGAGGATTTGGTTTTAAAGACTTCTTTTTTAGACGCTTGTTTAAGAGGTCTTGAGGAGATTATTGATTACACAAAATATCTAAATATTGGAGTTATTATTGGAACTCCAATTAAAGAAGGTGATAAAATTTTTAATTCAGCAGTTCTTATTGATAACGGTAAAATTATCGGGATCAGTAAAAAGAAGAGTTTGCCTAATTACAGTGTTTTTGATGAAAAAAGAGTCTTTGATCAAGGGGAAACTTCTCAAACATTTGATTTTCGAGGTATAAAAATAGGAATTCCAATTTGTGAGGATATTTGGAAACAAGATGCATGCAGTAAATTAAAAAAGGATGGTGCTGATATAATAATTACACCTAATGGATCTCCATATGATAGATATAAAAGAAATTTAAGAATAGAAACTGCAATTCAAAGAGTTAAAGAAAATAATTTACCTTTAGTTTATATTAATCAAGTTGGAGGCCAGGATGAGCTAGTTTTTGATGGCTCAAGCTTCGTTATTAATTCTGATCAGTCTTTATTTTTAAAAACTTCATCATGGATTGA
>Ga0222719_10000208_pt1 | contig 59023 bp, 59 predicted proteins | sample C33_34DmetaG_FD_165039 | JGI IMG/M metagenome (GOLD analysis project Ga0222719, IMG submission 165039) | Estuarine water microbial communities from San Francisco Bay, California, United States - C33_34D | ecosystem: Environmental > Aquatic > Marine > Unclassified | place: USA: California...
AGCTCCTTGAATCAGTTTTTCATGATGACTCTATTCATCATCATGGTGAATATAAAGGTCCATCAGCTCAATTCTGTGACTTTGCATTTGATATTCTCTCAAAGATGGAACACACACAGCATCTAGTCGGAAATATTCTTGTTGAAGTTGATGGAAACGTAGCTTGGTCGGAGTCATACTGGCAAGCTTTTCATCGAATCGCTAAAGGTAAGGATTTTTCTGATTCAGGAGGATTTGTAGCGGATCATGATCCAAATATTGATGAAGACGTTTTTGTATCTGGAAGGTATATTGATAAATTCGAGAAACGTGATGGTGAATGGAAGATCATAAAAAGACAGGGTGTTCATGATTGGGTTAGATTTGAACCGGCAACTGATAAAGGTTGGCGAGAAGGCCCTGGACCCGCTCCAGGAAGAGGTGATAAAACAGATCCTGCATATGAAAGAGATTAAATAAGTTTCGCTTGGAGGTATTTAAATGATAATTGTATCAGCAACACTTAATTTTGAGTCTAAAGAACAAAGAGATAGAGCTATAGAGATTACTGCCGATATTCAATTAGCTACACGTCAAGAAGAGGAGGGTTGCATTAGCTATTGTTTTGCAGCAGATCCTTGCGTTGATAACAGAATTCAAGTTTATGAGCTATGGAAAGATGAAGAATCTCTTGTAGCACATTTTAAACATCACACTTATGCAGCAATGGTTGAAGCTCTGAATTCAGTTGGAATAAGAGATACCGAAAACCAAATGTACTTAATTGATAAACACAAACCTGTTTATGACGAGGATGGAAATCCAAGAGAAGTATTATTTGCTAATGATTAAAAATCAATGACAATAAAAATTATAGACACGCATGCCCACGTAGTTCTCGGTAAAGCCTTCGGGAAAGCAGGTAAATATGGTCCCGAAACTGGGATAGATGAAAATGGGTTACCTTTTTTCAGGATAGGTGAATACAAAATGAAGCCTATGCAATATGAAAATACTATTTTTATGGAAAATAACTTACGCATTGAAGCGATGGATAAACTTGGGATCGATTTACAATTATTATCCCCCAACCCATTAACTATGTTTCATAAAATTGAAGGTGAAATTGCAAATGAATTTTGTAAAATCCATAATGATGCAATGGTTGACTCAATAAATGAGTATCCTGATAGACTTTTAGGATCAGCAACCGTTCCCTTACAAGATATAGATCTTTCTTGTAAAGAGCTGGAAAGGTCTATTAAAGATTTAGGCCTTAGTTCTGTTTCAGCAGGTACTGACCTTCCTTTTGGTTTAGATGATCCAAAACTTGATGAATTTTATCAAACTGTAGTCGATCTGGACATACCTTTATTTCTTCATCCAGCTTCCTCAGGTGGTGCTAAAGGACCCGATGATTGGAGGATGGGTAGATACGATATGAGCATTATGCTGGGTTATGCTTATGAAGAAACATTAGCTGTAGCAACTCTAATTATTGGAGGAGTAATGGATCGTCATCCTAACCTTGATATATGTATTTCTCATGGTGGAGGAGCTATGCCATATTTAATTCAACGCTTTTCTGAAATGTCAGAATTTCGTGATTGGGCACCAGAAGGTGTTAAAAAAAATGGATTTTTAAATGAGTTAAAAAAATTATGGTTTGATGCTCATGTCCATGGAGAAAAATCACAAGCAATGCTCTTTGATATTATTGGTGAAGAAAGATTAGTGTATGGAACAAATTTTGGTGGTTGGGATACACCAAAAGAATTAGAAGACTTTGCACCAAATCTTACTGGGAATGCAAAAAAACTTTTAAGGCTCTAACAAGGTATAAAAATGGATAAACAAAAAATTTTTTCAAATCTAAATTTATTCAAAGGTAATAGCGATAACTTATGTGAAGATGCTTCAATTTGGATTGATGGAAATATTATTAAATATGCTGGGCCATCTTCAGAGTTTACAAATACATCCCATAATATTGAAAGAGTTGATTTAGGTGGAAAGACAGTTATACCCGGTATGACTGAATCCCACGCTCATATATCTTATACAAATAATGGCCCTCTAGAATTAGATAAAACCCCTATTGAAGAGGCAATGATTAAAACAGTTGATAATGCTCGCATTATGTTAGGTTCAGGCTTTACATCTGCGATAAGTTTTGGGTCAGTTCATAGAATAGATGTTTTCTTAAGAGACGCAATTAATAGTGGCCAAATTGCAGGTCCTCGACTGCTTGCTGGAGGAAGAGATATTTGTGCTATTGGAGGTAATGCGGATACATATCCAGATCACGCAAAGCCTCAAACTGAAGGATTAGCAATGATTACTGATGGTCCGTGGGAAATAAGGAAAGCCGTAAGAACTCTTTGGAAAAATGGAGTTGATGTAGTGAAAGTTATGATTGATGGAGAGTTAATTTCATTACAAGGAAGACCTGGTGACCTTGGATATAAAGATGAGGAAGTGGAAGCTTTAGTAGATGAAGCTCATCGAAAAAAAATGAAAGTTGCTTGTCATGCTAGGTCAGCCGAGGCTGTAAAACAAGCAGTAAAAAGTGGTATAGATTTCATAGGTCATGCAAACTATATAGACAATGAAGCTTTAGATCTTTTAATTGAAAATAAAGATAGAGTTTATGTCGGTCCTGCAATTGCTTGGGAAATGGCTTTTTTAGAGAATGCAGAGGAAATGGGTTATAAAAGCGATAGCCGTGAAGTTATAGGATACCAAAAAGAAGTGGAGGAAACCATATCCTCATATAAAAAGATGAAGGAAGCTGGGATAAAAATTTTAGTTGGTGGAGATTATGGTTTAGATATTGCTCCCCATGGAACCTATGCAAAAGATCTTGAACATTATGTTAATCTATTTGGTTTTTCTAATGCTGAGGCTTTACACTCTGCAACAAGCCTCGGAGGAGAAGCAATGGATAATAATGGTTCATTAGGAACATTAGAGGAAGGTAAACTTGCTGACTTAGTTATAATCGATGGTAATCCACTTGAAGATATTACTATTCTTCAAGATCATAAGAAAATTAAGGCTGTAATGAAAGATGGACTTATTTACCAAGGGCTAACTAATAAAATAAATCCATACTTAAATGAAAATTTATAAATTTTTATCTCTTATCAAATAAAATATCTAAACTAGACATTGGCATAAAAAACATACTGAAATTATGAACAGGTTCAGAAATTGGCTTTTGAAGATTTATATTCTTTAGTCTTTTAACTAAAAATTTAAAAGAACTAATCATCTCCTGACGTCCTAATAGTGCTCCAGGGCAGTGGTGAACACCTGAGCCAAATGCTAAATGAGCTCCGACCCCTTTTCTATCTAATTCAAAACTATGCGGACACGAAAACTTTTCTTCATCTCTATTTGCAGGTCCATACCCCATCATAACAATAGATCCTTTTGGTATAAGTGTTCCAGATACTTCAACATCTTTAGTTGCTTGTCTTAATAGAAATTGAACAGGACTTTCCCACCTAAGAACTTCTTCTATAAAAGGTTTTATTAAATTTTCATCTTCATATAATTTTTCTAAAACCTCAGGGTATCTAATTAATGTCCACATCCCATGATTAATTGCACTTTGAGTAGTCTCAAATCCACCGGTAATAAGTTGATGCATTAAGTTTTGTAATTCATGCATACTAAGAGCTTCCTCATCTTCTCCATGAGCATGAACCAAAGCAGACATAAGATCCTCTTTATGATTCTCTTTTCTATCTTTAAATACATCAGCTAAAAATAATTGAGCCTCAAGTTCAGTTTCAGAATCTTTTCTAACATCTTCTTCAGTTGCGATTGCAGAACGTGTTGCGCCTAACATTGAATCAGCCCATTTCTTAAAAGTTGCCACATCTTTTCGGTTGAGCCCTAATTGTTCGGCAATAATTATTCCAGGCATAGGCATTGCAAATTCATTATTAAAATCGCATTTACCATTATCAATAAATTTATCGATCAACTCATTAACCACCTCATCAATATAAGGTGTCATTTCCACGACTCTTTTCTTAGTAAATACCCTATCAACTAATTTGCGATAACGAGCATGTATTGGTGGATCAGTTCTTTGAAGGGTTTGGACATGCTCCCAACCTCCACCATCAACAAGAATTGATTGGTGTAAATCTGCAAATGGACCTCTTTGGGCTAATTTTACATCGGAGCTAAATGTTTCATAGTCCTTTAATGCGTATCGGATATCGTCATATTTTGTCATCATAAACATCCCTATTTCAGGAATCTGATACACAGGCTTTTCTTTATGAAGTAGTTTATAAAATTCAAAGGGGTTGCTATTTGTAATTGGATCTAAAAAACTATATTTTTCGTGATTATTATTAGTCATTTTAACAACCTTTCCCTAAACTTTACTCCAATCATGCTCTTTAATCCAATCTTCAAAATATGTTGGAGTAACATTTAATAATTTATAAGCCGGCTCCATATCTATAGCTAATGGTGATGGGTCTTGATCATTATACCACGTATAAAAAGCTGCCATGCCTCCATAAATTGATACATCCTCGTACTCTTCTGAACCAGTTACAAGTTTACTCATTGCGCCTGCAAAATTCTTTGGATCCAAGCTTTTGAATTTAATTTCTCTATTAAGAGCTCGTGAAAATCTTTCTGCAACCTCATCTCCTAGTAAAATTTCGGGGCCTCCTACATAAATTTTATCAGCTTTTACAGAACTATTTGATAGAGATGCAACCATAAATTTTGCAACATCATTTAAACAAACCCAAGAAATTTTTAAATCAGGGGAGCATGGATAAGCAAATGTATCGTTATTGGTTATAGATGGTTTAGACCAAAAACGAGTTAAATTATCCATAAAAACCATCGAACGAATAACAACATAATCCATGCCGCTTTCTTCCATTGCTTTTTCTATAGCACGTCTTCCATCATGAGCTTCCAAACCATTATCTTTTGGGGCAACATAACAGCTTGTATTAAAAACAATTTTTTTTATGCCTGCATCAGCTCCAGCTTTAGTAATATTCTCCCCCCATTCTTGTGCAATTTTTTTGTCAAAAACAAAAGGTAAATTCATAGCTATACCGTCAATATCTTTAGAAACCGCCCTTAAGGAATCAATGTCAAAAAGATCGGCCTTAACAGGCTCGACATCACTTGGATCGTAAGCTTTAAAATCATCTGGATTTCTGCTTGCGGCTCTTATTTTATAACCATTTTTTAATAATTCATCGATTAGTGGTAGCCCCTGATCGCCAGTTGCTCCATATACAAGTATCTTATTCATTAATTTCCCTCAGAATTTAAAAAGTTATTTCCTGCAGCATGCTTGCCTGCTAAAAAACCATATGTGAGTGCAGGCCCCAAAGTACCACCAGCCCCAGCATAAACAGAGCCCGTACTACCTGCCATAGCATTCCCGACTGTATATAAACCTTCAATAATTTCTCCTGATGCGGATAGAACTCTTCCAGATGCATCTGTGCTTGCACCACCATTTGTCCCTAATGCACCAATATTAATTTCAACAGCATAATATGGTGGTTTATTTAATTTACCAAGGGTCGAAAAAACTCCATCTTGCGACCTATCGCCATAAAAAGAATCATAATCACTTTTACCCCTTGAGAAATCTTCATCATTACCTGAATCGACATATTTATTAAAATTACCAACTGTATCAATAAAGTTATTAGCATTTAAATCTAGTTTTTCGGCCAACTGATCCAGTGAGTTAGCACTTATCATCCAATCAGGTGCGTCCGTTCCAGGCATAATGGTTGAAAAAGGATATTTATCTTTAAAATTTGAGTCAAAAATTATCCACGCTGGTAAATTTGGATACCCATATTGATTTGGGTCAAAGAAATGAAATGCTCCGGCTAGGGCAGAATAATTAGTTGCTTCATTACAAAATCTTTTACCTTCTTTATTTACCATAATTGAATGAGGTAGAGTTCTTTCAATTAAAATTGGTGAAGACATTTGTCCGCCCTCGGACCATTCATCATTAGGAATTGATAGCACTGGAGACCACCAAGCACTTGTCATATTACCTAGGGCCGCACCAGCTTCTTGAGCAAGAATCAATCCATCACCATCATTACCTGGGGGCGAAGCAGGTGCGTTTAGTGGCCCCCTCAAAAAGGTATTAACAAGTTCTTTATTCCATTCAAAACCTCCCGTAGCTATGATAACACCCCGACGCGCATTAATTGTTTGAACTTTATTATTAACCTCAATTTCGATGCCTGTTATTCTATTACCATCTTTGATTAATCGCTTAGTTTTTGTATTCAATTGTGGTTCGATATCCCTATCAAGACAGCCCTTTAAAAGTGCACCAACTAATGCCTGTCCAAAGCCTCTTGAGTCTTTTGCCAAACGCTCAGACATAACATCATCTGGAACTATACCTGTACCACCGCCTAGAGGCGTTTCACCAAGAGTCATTGGAAGTGGAGAACCATTATTACGAATTTTAGTAGCCCATTCGCCCAAAATTGAATAATCAAATAAATTATTATCAAGAGCCCTTCCTCCACCCTCAATTGCGCCCGGGCGATCAAGATAATAGTCAGGATACCCCTCAAGAATTGAAAACTTTGCATCTGTTTTATTTTCAAGAAAATCAAGCGCTTCTGCGCAATTATCGATGAAAGCTTCTAATAAATTTAAATTAATATCACCATGTGAAAGAGACATAAAATAATCAATTGCCTTATTTCTATCATCTTCAATACCTTTGGCTTTCATATGACTATTCATTGGCGCCCATATGATACCTCCAGAAACACCAGCAGTTCCTCCTACTAGTGATTGTTTCTCGAATAGACCGACAGAGGATCCATTTTCATACGCTGTTATTGCGGACATCATTCCGCTTGCACCCGAACCTAAAATTACGACATCATATTCATTACTCATTAAAAATCTCCTACGGTGACATTAATGAATATATTGTATTTTATCTAGATAAAAAAGTTGAAGATAAACTAGAATTTTTTAACTAATAATATTTTTCTAATATCTTTTTTTGGATCTCATTTCTTTTTGCTTTTGGAAGATTTGAAATAAAATCTGTTACATGATTTATAAAATTATCTAATGGAGCAGGGGGATAGTTTTTTAAATTTTTTAAAACATCAATATATTCATCATTAGCTGCGTATACAAAATTAAAAGTTCTGCTGTGGCTTATTTTTGATAGAACTTTCTCATCAATATTATCTGTGTTCACTTTCTTAATAACGTTCTCAGAGATTAATTTGTTTACCCTTCTATTAATTGTGTCTCTACTTACAGTTGAATATTTTCCACCTTTCGAACGAATATGATGAATTATCGAATTCATGGTTGTCCATTCACAATCCGTTTCACAATGTGAGAGAATCTTGACCTTGATCATGGTGCTAATAGCATCATGGGCCTTTATTGGAGCTCCTATCTTATTCTTATCAGTAAATTCTAATGGGTTTGCACTACCTAAAGCAATGCTCTGATAACCAATATAAATATTGGTCAGACTTTCTAAAATTTTACATCTAGTTTCTAAAGATAAATCCGCCCATCCAATTTTATTATTATTTATATTGTTAAGCATAATAAAATCCTATTTCAAAAAAATACCCTTTTCAAGAGAAACAGAATTAAAATAGGGCTCAAAAGAGCCCTAAGTTAACCATAAATTCTTTCTGGGGAGGAAAGATTTTTACGATAAATCAGTAATTTAGAACTCTTTACCGATAGTTAAACCTACTTCTCTTGGGGGTGAAGCATAACGTATGCCCCAATTAGATGAAAATGCTACATGTACTTCAGTGTACTCTTCATCAGTTAAGTTCTTACCCCATAAAGAAGCATACCATCCGTTATCTCCTTTATACCTAAGACTACCATCTACTAACTCAAATTCTGGGTAATCGAATAAACCGGGGGTGTTTCCATATTGTAATTCAGGAATTTTCCTATATGACAATCTTCCTGTCAGATAACCAGTCGATACTGGACGTTCATATGTAAGAGCTAGACTAAGGGATTTATCTGCAACGCCTTGCCACTTAGCAGATTTATCATCTGTTCCATCGCCATCAAAATCAATCAAAGATTTATATGAAGTATCAAGATCACCAATATTAGCATTTAAAGCTAAATAATCACCATCTATAAAAGCATTCTCAGCAAGGACTGCTGTTATCTCAATTTCAAAACCCTTTGCCTCAGATTTTGGAAGATTACGAAGAGCTTGATATGAGTCACCTGCGCCAGCCGCTCCAGAAGCATTATCACCAGTTATACCTGAGTGATATGTCCTAACCAAGTCTTTTATATCCATAACAAAGTAGGTTGCGTTAATTCTTAATCTTCCATTATCGGAGTCATATTTAAATCCTACTTCAGTATTTTGTACCTCTTCAGGATCAAAAACACCTGGATTTTCAGAATAAAGTAAATCATTTGTTGAAGCTCTAAAATTAAATCCTCCAGACTTAAAGCCTGTTGATAAGGTAGCATAATACAATAAGTTATCATTAGGTCTGTGCTCAACAGTTAGTTTGTATGAAATGTCATCAACCTTTAAGACATTCTCTACATCAAAAATTCGATTATTTGGTAGTCCAGCAGTAGGTGTTTTTTCTGTTGAATAACAAGTATATCCGCTAGTAAATGATCCTTCCCATCCATCACCACCAAATGGATTATCTAGCCAACATGACCCAACATTAACCATGGCTAATTTGCCGTCTTTTTCTTCTTCACTCCACCTTACACCAGCAATAATATCTGTTTTATTAGTAAGATGAAAAGTTCCTTCACCAAAAATTCCTATAGTGTCATGTTCCAGCATTCCAACTTGGACACCGCCAACATCTTCAAAACCAGGTCTCCTTGGATTGCCATCCGGATAGCCGTATTTTGCTGGTTGACCTCCATTACCATAACGTTGCTCAAGACTTAAAACCTCTTGATTAAATATGTTAATTCCAGCAACAAAATCAAACTTTTCACCTTTATTTGATGCAAACCTTAGCTCAAAAGAAGACTGTTCGTGTTCCACTCTTGTATGATTTTGAACATCAAGTGCTAAATTTGTTGCACCGTCAAAGTCTGTACCTGATATTTTTTGTAATTCTCCAGCTGAAGCAATAAAGGTTATTACGCCAGAGTCTAGAGTCCAATTAGATTCAAGAGTAATTCTATCTCTCTCATCTAAACCAATACTGGGAAAGGGAGTGTTATCTCTAAAAGTATCATACCACCCATAACCAGTACTTAATGGATGGATAGAATTTGTGTAATTTTCTTCAGAAGCTAATCCCAGTGCTGATGTACTTCCCCCATCACCATCTCTTTCATAATGTTCATAAATCAAAGTAATATCAAAATTTTCAGATGTGTATTTAATTGAAGGTCTTATGATAATTTCTTCTTTATAACCAACAGTTCCACCGTTATTTAAATCATTTATATAACCGTCATAATCATTAGCATATACAGCTATACGCCCAGCTATTTTATCTGTTAAAGAACCATTTAAAGTTAGAGCAATATGTTTCCTTCCATACTCTCCAAAGCCTAATTCAAATTTTCCATAAGACTCCTGACTTGGTCTTTTGCTTCTCATGACAATGGCTCCAGCAGTAAAATTTCTACCCAAAACGGTTCCTTGCGGACCTCTTAATATCTCAACAGACTCAGTGTCAAAAAGATTTAAAATTCCACCTCCTCTTTGGCCAATATATACACCATCAACAATAGTACCTACGGCTGGATCTAAACTTGGTATTGAACCAGTAGTATATAACCCTCTTATTCCAAGTCTTTCATAACCAGGAAAAGTATTTACCTCTCTAAATTGAGCATTTGGAATTATCACCCCTAAGTCTCTTGTTTCCAAGGCTCCCATGGCTTCAATCTTATCAGCTGAAATAACAGTTATAGCGATCCCAGTATCTTGCGCATCAGTTCCTTGTGTTCTTTTTTGTGAAGTAACAACCAACTCTTCGATTGCGGCCCTGCTGTCTTCAGACTCCTGAGCACCCAAACTAATAGAATTAAAAAACAAAAAAGAAACTAAAAAAAACAAATTAGTAATTTTATAAAGTGACATTTAAAATACCCCCATTTAAATTTTATCTAATCATAACTTTAATTTTTTTCTTAAATTTTAGAAGTGTTAAAAGTTATTTTAAGATCGATTGTTATTGATTGTTGCGTATGGATTGTTGAGTATTTTTTTATTAAAAGTTATATAATTGTTTTGAATTTATAAATAATTTATTTAAATTCAAAATCAAAATTTTATTTATTATGAGGAAAATTTATGGACTTGGGGATTAGAGGTAAAAAAGCGATAATTAATGGCGGAAGCGCTGGAATGGGTAAAGGCAGTGCTATAGCTCTTGCTAGAGAGGGTGTTGATCTAATTATATCATCCCGTGGGGAAGAAAGGCTTGAAAAAACTTGTGAAGAAATAAGAAAAGAAACTGGTGTAAAAGTTATAGCAGTGGCTACAGACCACAGCACAGATGAGGGTAGAAAAAAAATAATAAAAGCATGTCCTGATCCTGATATTTTAGTAGGAACATGTACACCGCCAATGCATACTCCTGACTATGAAAGTATTTCTCCAGAAGACTGGAGACAGACTCTTGAAGTTTCTCTACTAAGTCCGGTTTCGTTTATGAAAGAATTGATTCCTGGAATGGTAAAAAGAAAGTGGGGAAGAATAGTCAATATTGGAACAGGTGCTGCAAAGACACCTGCTGAAGTAAGAATTTTGTCAGGGGGCCCAAGAGCTGCTTTAGTAAATTATTCTGTTGCAGTATCTAAAAAAGTTGCAAGGCATAATGTTGCAATTAATAACATTCTGCCGGGAATGCATCACACTGCGGCTACAGGTGAGAGATACCAAAAATTAGCTGAAGAAAATGGTACCTCATACGATGAAGAAATTTTTGAATTTGCAAAAAAATGGAGAATACCGGCTAGAAAATTTGGTACATCACAAGATTTTGGAGATTTTGTGGCAATGTTTTGTAGTGAGCAAGCAACGTACGTTATTGGTCAAAGCTTGGTAATTGACGGTGGAATAGATAATACAACTTTTTAAGGAAAAAAATTATGTCGGAAAAGCCTATACTTTTAGACGTTCAAGATAAAATAGCAACAATCACTTTAAACAGGCCAGAAAGAAAAAATGCTATTAACGCGAATATGGTTAATGACTGGGTAGAAATTCTTGATGAATGCAGGGACAATCCAGATATCTCAGCGATTATACTAACAGGCGCTGGAGAAGCTTTTTGTGCCGGTGGTGATAAGGCAAATCTGGGAGCAAACAATAAGATAGATCCTCTGGAAACAAAAAATCATTTCTGGGATCATTTTCAGAGAGTAGCAAAAAGAACTGCGTTAATTGAAAAACCTATTGTAGCTGCTGTAAACGGTATGGCAACTGGTGCAGGAATGGATATGAGTCTCCATTGTGATATTAGATTTGCATCTAAAAATGCAATTTTTAGAGCTTCTTATGCGGCTTTTGGTTTAGTACCTGGAAATGGAGGTACGTATTTTCTCCCTCGTATTGTAGGAACATCAAAAGCACTAGAATTATTTTGGTCAACTGATGTAATAGATGCTGAAGAAGCTCTCAGGATTGGCTTAATAAATAAAATCTTTTCGGAAGAAAAATTAATGGAAAAAACAAGAGAGTGGGTAAATAATGTTTTAGACCAAGCGCCAATTCCTGTTAAAGTTATTAAAAGATTAATATATCAAAATGTTAATATGGATCTTAATACAAGTTTAGACTTAATTTCTTCACACATGGCCTTTGCCAGAACAAGCGAAGATCATGCTGAGGCCATTACTGCATTTGAAGAAAAAAGAAAACCAAGATTTAAAGGTAAATAATGAGTGCAATAGATAAGAAATTTCATAGCAAAAATTTTAAAAGTTGGGATAATTCTGATTTGAAAAATATTCCTGTCGATGGAAAGAGATATAATTCTCATGCCTTTATGGAAAAAGAATGGGAATTTATGTGGCCAAAAGTATGGTTACTGCTTGGTCGAGAAGAAGAAATTCCAAACCCTGGTGATTATCAAATGGAAGACTTTGGAAAAGAAAGTTTTTTGATGGTACGCCAAGATGATGACTCAATTAAATCATTTTACAATGTATGCCAGCATAGGGGTGCCCGTCTTACTTTTAGTGATGTAGGAACAGCGGAAACATTTAATTGTCCCTATCATGGCTGGAAATGGAGAAAGGATGGTAAATTAATTGAAGCTCAAGATTCCGAGGACTTTCCGCAAGGAGACCCTTGTGAAAATTTGAAACTGGAAGAAGTTAAAACAGAGACATTTGCTGGATTCATATGGATCAATATGGATAAAAATGCTTGCTCTCTTAAAGAGTGGCTGGGGCCAATTTGGGATGATTGGCAAGCATATGAAATTCATAAATGGAAACGTTATGTTGCTCAAACAGTTAATATGCCATGTAATTGGAAGATAATTTTAGATAACTTTAATGAGTCCTATCATTTAAACACTGTTCATGCTCCAGAAAAGGCTGTGACCAAAAAAAGAATGCCAAGCGGTGTTGATACCAGCTATAAAAGTACCCAATTTGATCTTTCTAACGAAGGACATAATAGAATGATTATGCAAGCAGGTTATGGGCCTGCTGGATCTTTTGAGGAAGGTGGTATAATTGAAGATCCTTTAGCAACAGTAATGACGGATTGGGAAATTGACCCAAGTGAATTTACCGGAAAAGGTTTTGATACAAGAGAGGCAATACAGAAAGCAAAAAGAAAATTGGGACCAAAAAGAGGATATACTCATTATGAAAATCTTCATGATGAACAACTTACGGATGCATTCCATTACACTCTTTTTCCAAACTTTGCCGTATCATTATGGGCTGATGGTTTTCATTTCTTAAGAGCAAGGCCGCATGCGACTGATCCCGAAAAATGTGTATTTGATAACTGGTGGTATGCCAGTAATCCTGAGAATGAAACATCACCCATTAGAAGCACCGTTGGAATTCATGAAAGAGGTAATTTTGCAATAGAACCTGATGTTTTTGATCATGGTGAAAAAAGTCTAGGTCAAACCATTGACCAAGATGCTGTTGTTTTTATATTCCAGCAACATGGTTTACGCTCAAGAGGTTTTAATGGTGCTTACTTTGCAGGACAAGAAAAGCGTGTTCATCGTTTCCACGAAATGATTGAATCGTATTTCGAGGAATAGGCTATGGAAAAAAAACTAGAAAGAGTTATTTCGAAATCTGAAATTTATGATCTTGTCTGTAAATACATGCGAGGTTTAGACCGTTTAGATAAAAATATCTTTAGATCAGTTTTTCATGACGATGCATATTGTGATTACGGATTCATTAAAACTGACCCTGATACATTTACAACTTTTTGCATGGATGCATTAAAGGATCATATAGCCAATCATCACATGATAGGAAACTCATTAATTGAATTTGATGATGATGACGAAAATACAGCTTATGGTGAAATATACTTTAATGCTTACCATAAGACCATTGAAAATGGAGTTAACACAGATGTTATTATTGCTGGAAGATATCTTGATCGTTATGAAAGAAGAGATGGAGTTTGGAAGATAGCTTACAGATCAGAAGTTAATGATTGGTCAAGAACTGAACCAACAAATGATCCATATTTTGATGACTCAGATTGTCATAGAGGAAAAAGACAAGATGATGATGTTTATTACAGGGAAAAAATGTATAAACCTCAAACTTAAATTATAAAATAAATATTTATTGTTAGAAAAAATGGAATTTGTCACTAAAGAAAGATTAATTGATCCTTATCCTGATTATAAAAATTGGAGAGAAAATAATCCAATTTGGTGGGCCGAGGATGTAAATGCGTGGGTGATATCTAGATACAAAGATGTTCATCTGGTTCTAAAAGATCCTAAATTATTTTCATCAGCTGCTATGGGTGAAAGAGATCATGAAATCTCATTACCACTTTTAACTGATGACCCCCCTAGACATTCTAAACTTCGAGCAATTATGAATAAAGCTTTTACAAGCCGTGCAATAAAGTTAATGGAAAATGAAGTAAGGAGTATGTCTAACGATTTATTAAATAAATTAGACATATCAAAACCAGTTGATATCGCTCATGAATTTACTATTCCACTTCCTATTTCCGTTATCTCGCAGCTAATGGGAATACCATTTGAGAGAAAAGATGATTTTAAAAGATGGTCAGATGCTTTAACAGGAACTGGAAGTGAAACAGAAATAGAAAAGAGAATGCCTGAAATAATAAATATGAGAAATTATTTTTTATCGCTTATACCCTTAAGAAAAGAAAACCCTGGAGATGATCTTATAAGTAAGGTTGTAAATGCAGAAGTAGATGGTGAAACCCTGGATGATAATACAATTGCAGGGTTTAATATGTTATTACTAATTGCCGGAAATGAAACAACAACAAATTTATTAAGTAATATGTTAAATCATATTTCATATAATCCAAATATATGGAAACAGTTAAGAAAAGATAAAAGCCTTGTGGATGCCGCTATTGAAGAAACTCTTCGTTTTGATTCTCCAGTACATTGGGTAAGTAGAAGAGCAACTGAAGATACTGAATTATCAGGCCAAATTATAAAAAAAGGTGAAAATGTTTTTGCTATAATGGGATCAGCAAATAGGGATTCTAACCATTATGATAATCCTGAAGAATTCAGGCTTGATCGTAAACAAAATAAAGATCACCATACTTTTGGACATGGTATTCATTTTTGTATGGGTGCTCCTCTTGCTAGACTAGAGGGAAAATATGCACTCGAAGGATTACTCAATCGATTTGAGGAGGTTACCCCTTTAAAAGATGCTAAAAACCAGAGAACGAGTTCAAGTATGTTGAGAGGTTATCACCATCTATGGCTAAATTTAAAATAATTAAATCAATTTATTTGAACTAGATTAGATTTTTATTTATCCATTTTTATAGAAAAAAACGGCAAGATGATGATGTTTATCATAGAGAAAATGTATAAGCCCTAAATCTAAATTGAGGTTTTTTCCTCAAGCTCTTTTCTTAACTCTTCATGCCTAGCTTGGGTTAAAGGATACTTATAAAGAACTAGAATAGTTGCAATAAAAAATATTGAAGTACTAAATGAGTAAACTAATTTCAATCCTAAGATATTATTACCTTCATTAACCACCCCTGGAGTAGGATCAAAACCTATATAAGCCAACATCATAAATGCAAACCAAGGACCAAATGAATAAGATATTTTTGTTATAAAAGACCAAACCGCAAAAAAAGATGCTGCCCTATCCTCACCTGAATTCAATTTATCTAGATCAATTACATCGGCCTTCATGGAATGCGGAATAACATAACTTGTAGCCCCACCAAATCCAGTAATCATCAACCCAATCATCATCCAATAAATATCTCCTTCCCCTAACAACATATAAAATGGATTGGTAAAAACAAAGCATAACAAACCAAAAGTCCAGGCCCAATGTTTGCCAACTTTTTTACTTATTATTACCCAGAGCGGTATAGCAAAAAGAGTTATGATATAATATGAGAGAAGTAATGCTATTCCAGCTTTTTCTTCTTGAAGAACCCCTCTAATAAAAAATATAAAGGTAGCGCTTGATACAGCAACTCCTGTCGTATGAAGAAAGAAAGCTAGAACTAACCTTTTAAAGGGAGAATTTTTCCACATTATTTTTAGCCCTTCAATAAGAGATAATTTAGGTGGAACATAATCAATTTTCTCATCAACATTAGACACCGTTAGTAAGATTGTTAGGGGTATAAGAATTATCATGAAAATCCCTAACATATGAACCACTTCCCTAGTTCCTCCGTAAGCGAAAAAGAATAAAGCAAGAGTTGGAATAGACTTACTTAAAACGTTACCGGCCATGCCTAGCCAACTTCTCCAAGCAGTTATGGTTGTTCTTTCATTATAATCAGGTGATAATTCTGCTGCCCAAGCATAATAAGGGATAAGTAACATTGTCCAACCAAGCCAAAACATTACTAACCAAAATAAAAGATATGATGCTGTAACAGTATCTTCATTAGGAAAAAATAAAAAATAAACAGCAGGAACCAGAATTGGTATCGATGCAACCATCCACACCCTTCTTCTTCCCCAACGTGTTTTTGTTCTATCACCCAAATATCCAATGAGTGGATCGGTTAATGCATCAAATATTCTAGCAATAAGCCAAACCGTTCCTATTGCTGCTAAGCTAATGCCTACATCTGATCCATAGTAATTTGGTAAATAAGTTAGTAATGGAAGGGAGGCAATAGAAATAGGCATTTCAGATAGCCCATAAAAGAAAAGTTTTTTATTTGTTATTTTTCTTTCAGCCATTAGAAGCCTCGGTATCTTTTTCCATATTCCTTTTTTGTTTCTCTAACTTTTCACGAATATCTAACTGAACATCTTCTGTAATTGGGTACTTCCGAACAATTAATAAAACAATAAAAAAACAAATAGGGCATGCAAAAGAAAAAAGTAATTTTAGTCCTAGGATCTGATTGTCACTATTTATAGCTCCAGGAGTTGAATCAAAACCAATTAAAGAAAGGAGCATTAAACCTAAGAATGGACCAAAAGAGAGAGCAACTTTTGAAGCAAAAGACCAAACAGCGAAAAATTGACCTGCTCTATCCTCTCCTGAGTTTAAAGTATCAAGGTCTATTACATCAGCTTTCATGGAGTTAGGCATTACATAAAAACTTGCTCCAGCAAATCCAGTTGTAGCTGTTATCGGTAGCATCCAGTAAAAATCTCCCTGACCAAGTAACATATAAAATGGGCTCATAACTATGAAAAAACTTAGGCCAATCATCCAGGCGTTATGTTTTCCTATTTTACTAGAAAACCATGCCCAAAAGGGAATGCCACATAAATTAGAAGTATAGTAAAAAAGAAGAAAAATAATTCCAGCCTCCTCTTCACCAGTAACACCTCTAATATAAAATAATACTACAGCTGTTGATAATGCTGTTCCCATGCTTGTAAAAAAAAATGCAAAAACCAATTTCTTAAAAGGGTTATTGTTCCACATAACTTTTAAGCCCTTTAGAATTGGAATCTTCGTTGAGGTATAATCTCTTTTTTCTGGTACATTGTAGGTTGTCAAGGATATAGCCACAGGTATCAAGAAAAGTAATCCCCACCCTATCATCTCAACAACTTCTTTTGTACCGCCATAAGAGAAAAGCAATAAAGCAACAACTGGAAGGACCTTTGTTGCAACATTAGCAACCATACCAAGAAACATTCTCCAAGCAGCAATTGTCGTTCTTTCATTATAGTCTGGAGATAACTCTGCTGCCCAAGCATAATAAGGAATAAAAAGCATTGTCCAGCCCAACCAAAAAACAACAAGCCAAAACAATAAATAACCAGCATCTACATCTAAGGATGGAAAAAATATCTTATAAACAGACAACATCAAAAATGGAATTGACCCAAGCATCCATACTCTTCGCCTTCCCCAACGAGTATCGGTTTTATCGCCTAGGTATCCTATCAATGGATCTGTTATTGCATCAAATAATCTAGCAAATAACCATACGGAGCCGATCGCAGCTAAGCTAACCCCAAGGTCAGCACCATAATAGTTAGGAATATATGCGGCTAACGGAACATTCGCTACAGATAGAGGCATATCAGATAAGCCATAAAAAAAGAGGGTTTTTTTTGGAAGACGTTTTTCTTGCATGACTAATTTAACTTATTTTAGACCACAAGGAATCTTCACTTATCCAATCATCAACCCAATCATGAAAATGCTGGAGTCTCTCTTCATCTTTACTAAGTAAAGCACTATCAAAACCTTTTGAATGCATTCCTGCTTGCATATCGTTTAAGTAATGAATGTCCTGATCAATAGTTATCGTAAAAGACTTTCTACCCTCAACAACATCTTCCCTTTTAAAGATATCATGTTCGGGCCTTGTTCCATTTTGCTCATAAAATGATGATCCAGGTAACAACTCCAAGCCTTTTTTATCATCTCGCACTAGTTCAGATGGTATTTGAAATGACCATTTCGTAAATGAACATTTATTTGGATCAGATTTATGAGGTTTAGGTCCAAAAATCCATAATCGTTCTGGATGAATAGTCATAAAAATATTTGGAAAAATATCATATTGAAGTACATCAGAGACTTGATCATCGCTAAAATCAGAAAAATCAAACCCCAATTCATCACCAATAATTCTTTTTTGTTTTTGAATAGCATTACGTATTTGAGGAACTTTTCCATAAAATTCCTTAGGGTCTAATCTTAAGCCTCTTAAATAATCTTGCATAAACTCAGGGGGCTCTTCTGGCATTGAATATCTAGGGTTTATTACAGGACTAGCTACCATTGTTCTAGTATGGCCAAAAGGCCATAAATCATTCTCAGCATCACAGCAATCAACAAAACTTGCATGCTGGGGATGAATAAAATCTACATGATACTGTTCTAAGAAATTATCCCTAACTGTCTTCCAGTTTGTCTCCAAATCATCAACGGTTTGATGTTTAACAAGATTCATTTTCTCAAACTTATAGGGCTTTAACTGGTCAATTATTGGTCCTAGGAAAGTTTCTAAAGAAGAAGAATTTTCATCCATATTGATAAAAATTAAACCAGCCCAAACAGATACTTTAACTTTTTTTAAAGATTTTTCTTCGCAAGAAACCCCTCCTTCAAATAACTCCCTGTCGGGAACATGCTCAAGCTTTCCATCTAATGCATAAGACCATCCATGATAAGGGCATGAAACTTTGTTAAAAGAACCAGACTCAAGAGTAACAATTTTATTGCCTCTGTGTTGACATACATTGTAGAAAGCCGAAATTTTTTCACTTTCATCCCTAGTAATTACAATTGACTCTCTGCCAATATCGTAAACAAAAAAATCACCTATTTCTTTAATATCAGACTCAATTCCTGCAAAAAGCCATGTTTTTGCCCATATGCCATTCCATTCCATTTCCATAAAATCTTCAGAGATATATCTATCTTTGGATAGAGATGCAGACTTACGAGGCAAAGAAGGAATTTCTTTACTAAAATCGATATAATTAAATTTTTGCGGCACTTAGTCTCCCCTATTTAATTTCCCAACTTTTAATTTAATCAGATTATTCTCATAGTAAAGATATGAAATTTTTTTATAGTAATTTTAATATGCAAAAATCATTATTAAAAAAATTAATAAACTTGACCAAATAGATATAGAAGTTTTGAATGTTATATTTAATTGGGGGCATATTAATGATAGTTGTTAACGCAAAAGCTAAATCAGATAATAATGATATTATAAAATTAAAAAAAATAATAAATGATTTAGAACAAGAAACTTTAAAAGAAAAAGGCTGTATTGATTACGCATTTAGTACTGATATAAATAATCCAAATGTTTTAAGAATAACCGAGCTATGGGAAGACTTAAAAAGCCTTCAAGACCATCTAAAGACTCCACATGTTGACGCATTTAGAAACGAAATGGCAAAAAATCCTATAGAAATTGAAGCTCATTTTTATGAAGCTAATGAAATATCATATCCTGGTGAATAATAATGACTGAAAAAATTAGTTCCTGGAATATAGGTAAAGTAAAAATAACAAGAATTGTCGAAGTTGAGAGAACTGGTCCAATGTTTGTTGTGCCAGATGCAATTCCAGAGAACATTATAAAAATGCCATGGCTTCAACCTTATTTTGCTGATGAAAAAGGCAACACAATTGTAAGCGTACATGCTTTGGTAATAGAAACACCAGAAAAGTGTATTATTGTTGATACATGTCTAGGTAATGATAAAGAAAGGCATATACCTGCATGGAATAAACTCCAAACCAAATTCCTAGAGGATCTTGAGAAAGCGGGTTATAAAATAACAGATATTGATACTGTATTATGCACACACCTCCATACTGATCATGTTGGATGGAATACAGTTTTAATAAATGATAAATGGGAACCAACTTTCAAAAATGCTGACTATTTATTTGGAAAGGAAGAGTGGAATTATACTGAAAAACAAATTGAAATCCCAGCATATGCAGAGTTTATAAATGATTCAATTATTCCTATTATTGAATCGGGATTAGTTAAATTTGTAGAAGTTGATGAAAAAATCTGTAATGAAATTAGCCTTGAACCAACAATTGGGCATACACCAGGACATGTTAGTATAAAGATAGAGTCAGAAGGTGAAAAAGCTGCGATAACTGGCGATTTTCTTCATCATCCTTGTCAGATGGAAAAACTTGACTGGATATCATCAGCTGACTGGGATCCAAAGCTTGCAAAAGTAACTAGAAAAAATAAACTTTTAGAATATGCCGATGAAGAAATTTTGGTTTTCGGAACTCATTTTGCAACACCCTCTGCTGGCTATGTTAGAAAAAAAGATGATCATTTTATCTTTGAGGTTCATCACCCTTTAGAAAAAAGATAAAACAAATCTTAAAAAACGTTTACTAAAATAATTTTTTTGTTTTTAATTAATATATAGGAGAAATCGAAATGAGTTTAACTGATGATATTAAGCCAGGTGAAGCAAGATGTCCGGGCCATCCTACTACAAAAGAATTAATTAAGGGAGATAAGGGTGGTGCCCCTGAGGCATTACTCGAGGAATCTTATAAATTCATTGGTGATGAGGATATACCTTATGAGAGATATACATCCCAGGAATTTGCAAAAAAAGAAGATGATCATATGTGGTCAAAAGTTTGGCAATGGGCTTGCCGCGAGGAACATATCCCTGAACCAGGTGACTATTATGTGTATGATGTTGGTGATAGATCTGCGCTTATAGTAAGAACCGATGATAATGAAGTGAAAGCATATTTCAATTCATGTCTTCATAGAGGAACGCAACTAAAACCATCCAATACTAATGGAGTTTGTAAAGAACTGAAGTGTCCGTTCCATGGCTGGACATGGTCACTAAAAGGCGAATTGGAATATTTACCGTGTGACTGGGATTTTCCTCATGTAAAAAAAGATGAATTTTCGCTTCCTGAATTAAAACTTGAAATTTGGGGAGGTTTTATTTTCATAAACTTTGATCAAGACGCAAAACCTCTTAAAAACTACTTAGGTGTTCTCCCTGATCACTTTAAAAATTGGAAGTTAGAGGACCGTTATATTGAAACACATGTAATAAAAAAACTTCCCGCAAATTGGAAGGTTTCGGCAGAAGCATTTTTAGAAGCATACCATGTTTTAGAAACGCATTCAGAAGGCGTTTATACAGCTGGTGATGCAAATGCAGATTATGATATTTTTGGTGACCATATATCAAGATTTGTTCATACTATTGGCTATACAAGTCCTCACATTGAAGAAAATAGACCATCGCAGCAAGAAATATACGATATTTTAATGGGAAAAAGAACTGATGAGGGTACTGGAGAGTTACCAAAAGGAATGACTGCTAGGGAGGCCTATGCTGAGTACGTTCAAAATAATATGAAGGAGAAATACAAACAAGATTTCTCTAATCTTACAGTTACTGAAACAATTGACTCAATTGAGTATTTTGTTTTTCCAAATGCATTCTTTTTTCCAGGACTTCAATTATCAATGGTTTATAGGTTTAGACCTAATGGAGTTGACGGAGCTCTTTTTGATTTACTATTTTTAAGACCTAAACCAGTTGATGGTCCATGCCCTCCTCCACCTGATGCATTTGAACTAGAGATTGAAGACAGCTATACTAAATGTCCTGGCACTGAATTTCTTGGAGCTGTATACGATCAAGATACAAACAACCTTATGTCCCAAACAAAAGGTTTCAAAACTAGTTTAAAAAAAGGACAGTCTCTTGGTAATTATCAAGAGGCAAGAACAAGACATTTACATCAAACAATAGATAAATATTTAGAGGGAAAAAATGGCTAGATTAAAAGACAAAGTAGCTGTTGTACTTGGAGCATCATCAATTGACGGTCTAGGTGGAGTAATTGCAAAAACCTATGCTAATGAAGGAGCAAAAGTAATTGTCAGCGGAAGGCGTCAAGAACCTCTCGATGAACTCGCTAAAGAAATTAACGGAACAGCCCAAGTTTGTGATATTACAAAAGATGGTGATATAGAAAATCTTTTTAAAGTTGCCAAAGATACTTATGGAAAAGTTGATATTGCTATTAATTCAACAGGTATTTATGAGCCAGGGCCGTTAAATGAATTATCAAGAGATCATTTAAGAAAATATTCTGAAGTAAGCTTTATAGGGCCTGTTATTTTTATAAGAGAGGCTGCTGAAATAATGGAAGAAGGAGGATCTATTATTTCTACTACTTCCGTTACTGTAGAGTTATCAGCTGTAGGTCTTTCTGGTTATGTAGGAACCAAAGCGGCAACTGATAAAGTTATCCAAGTAGCGGCAAAAGAATATCAACATAAAAGATTAAAAATTAATTCTTTATCTCCCGGCTTGGTTGATACACCAATGACTGGTGGATTATTCGAAATGGAAGGACCGATAAAAGCAATGACCAAAGAGTCACCCTTAGGAAGATTAGCTAATGTTAACGATGTTGCTAATGCAGCTCTTTGGCTAGCATCTGATGAATGTTTCACTACAGGTGATTTTATAAGAGTTAGTGCAGGTATTCATTTAAATCGCTTACCTACAGCAGAAGAAATGTATGGACAATAATTTACTTAAAATGGAGAAATAAAATGACAGGAAGATTAGAGGGAAAAGTAGCAATAATTACTGGAGCAGCAATGGGTCTCGGTGCAGCCGATGCTAAGCTTTTTGCTTCAGAAGGTGCTCAAGTAGTTTTGACTGATATCGCTGAAGACGAAGGGCAAGCCCTTGCTGATAAATTAGGCGGTACTTTTTTTAAACATAACGTTACTGATGAAGATCGTTGGATAGAAATTATTAACGAAACAGAAAAAAAGTACGGACGTATCGATATACTTGTAAATAATGCTGGTATTGTTAAGCCTGGTGACCCTGAAAATCAAACAACTGAAGAGTACAAGTTAACTATGTCAGTGCATATGGATAGTACTTTCTTTGGCTGTAAGTATGTTATACCTGTCATGGCAAAAAATGGTGGGGGATCAATTGTAAATATGTGCTCGATTGCTTCAGTTCAAGGCGAATCTTATGTTGCGGCCTATTGTGCAGCTAAAGGTGCAATTGAGGCTTATAGTAGAGCGGTTGCAGTACATTGTGGATTAGCAAAAAATGGTGTGCGTTGTAATACAATTCATCCTTCAGGAATTGCTACTCCAATGGTAGCGAGTGTTCCCGCATTAATGGAAGAAAAATTTGGTCCTTCACCAGTTCAAGAAGCACCGGTTGATTCCAATAAAGTAGGAGAGCCTCTAGATATTGCAAACGCTGCTCTTTATCTTGCATCAGATGAGTCAAAGTTTGTTAATGGAGCACAAATACGTGTTGATAATGCAATGTCTGTTGTATCAGGAAATATGCCAGAATAATTTTGGAGATATAAATGGAAAAAATTATTAATTATTTTGATGATGAGACACGTCTTGAGGGAATTTTCTTTCCTTGCAAAGAAAATGAAAATGCACCTGTTGTTTTGGTTGTACCTACATACGCAGGAAGAGACCAATTTACTATAGATAAAGCAAAATCAATGAATGCTCTTGGTTATTCTGGATTTGCTGTAGATATGTATGGAGAGGCAAAAATAGGAGAAACTCCTGAAGAGAATATGGAATTAATGAATAAAGTTCTATCAGATAGGCCAATGCTTCAAAAAAGAATGTTGTTGGCTATAGAAGCCGCTAAAGCAGAGGCTGGAGTAGATAACTCAAAAATAGCAAGTATTGGTTTTTGTTTTGGCGGATTATGCGTTTTAGATACTGCTAGGACTGGACTAGATATAGCTGGAGTTGTTTCTTTTCATGGAATTTTTAATAAGCCAGGTAATACCGATGGCAATAAAGTAAAAACCAAAGTTTTAGTTCTTCATGGAAATGATGATCCCATGGTACCTCATTCTGACGTTAATGGTCTAGCAAATGAATTAACTGAAGCTGAGGCCGATTGGCAAATACATGCTTATGGTTCAACATCTCATGCTTTTACAAATAAGGAGGCAAATTCTCCTGAAATGGGAATGGCTTATAATCCTGATGCAGATAGAAGATCATGGAAATCCATGACAGACTTTTTAAAAGAAGTTATTGGCTAAATTGAGCTGGAGATATATATAGTAAAATATGAATGATGAAAAACAACTTTCAGTTCACGCCTTTGTTGTGCCAGTAACACCATTTCAACAGAATTGTTCTATTATTTGGTGCACTGAAACAAAAAAAGGTGCTGTCATTGATCCTGGAGGTGACATAGAAGAAATTCTTAATGCTATAAAGAAATATGATATTTCAATTGAAAAAATTCTTATTACTCATGCTCATTTAGATCATGCAGGTGCAACGGCTGAGTTATCTCGTATTCTAGATGTCCATATTGAAGGCCCCCATAAAGACGATTTATTTTTAATAGAAAGTCTAGAAGAACAGGGAAAAAAGTATAATTTCTCTCCTGCGGAGTCATTCGAAACTTCAAGATTTTTAGAAGGTGGAGACGAGGTAAAGATCGGCAATCAAACTTTCGGTGTCAGGCACTGTCCTGGCCATACACCAGGTCATATAATTTTCTTCCATGAAGAAACAAAATTAGCTGCAGTTGGCGATGTTTTGTTTCAAGGTTCAATAGGTAGATCTGATCTTCCAAGAGGAAACCACCAACAACTGTTAGATTCTATAGTGAATGAGTTATGGCCTCTTGGTGATGAAATGAGATTCATTCCTGGTCACGGACCAATGTCTACTTTTGGAAATGAAAGATTAACAAACCCTTATGTTTCTGACTTTGCATTAGGAATTGATCGAGAAGTTAATGAAGCTTTAAAAAAACAAGAAGAAACAAGGGAGTAATCTTTGTATCTTTCTAACAGCCGTTTTAACAGGCGAGCTGGTCTTTCGATATTATATTTTATCCAAGGAATACCTCAAGGTTTAGTATATTTTGCACTTCTAGACTGGCTTACATCAGTTGGCTTTGGTATTAGCGATATAGCAATAGTTATGTCATTGGCATCGCTTCCTTGGACTTTTAAAATTTTATTAGGTCCATTTGTTGATACTTTAAAGTCATCAAAAATGGGAAAAAGAAAACCATGGATCTTTTTTTCATTATTGATCTCGAGTTTAGTCTTTTTTGTTTCTTCAAATTACATTTCTAATGAGCTCTCAGCTATATCTATTGGGTTAAGTTTATTTACAGTTATCTTATTTACTTCAATTCTAGATGTAGCAACAGACGGTTTGGCTATTGATACCTTAAATGATGACGAAAGAGGTATAAGTAATGGATTAATGTGGGCAAGCAGGACTATTGGAGTTAGCTCAGCTGCAGTTTTTGCCTCATTTGCAATCAATAAAATAGGAATAAGGGAAACATTTTTATTTTTTGGGTTTTTAAATTTATTTTTCTCATTATTTATACTTTTAATTAGAGAGAATAATAGTAATCAACTTTTATCATTTAAATCTACAAGCAAAATAAAATTCTCTTACTATCAAAAAACTATTATTGATTTATTTAATATTTCTAAAGCACCCGTTTTTATTTTATTAATGGGCTTTTGCTTACTCTCAAATATTTCATTTGGAATGCATTATGTAAGTATATCAAATTTATATATAATTTCTAATAATTGGGATAATTCTAATTTAACTGAAATAAGATCTTTTGGCCTATATATTGGCGCAGCAGTGGCTATAGTTGGCGGGTATTTATCAGATAGAATTAACCCATATAGAGTTATTATAGTTTCACAAATAATGATTGCCTTTGTATTCCTGCTTATAGCATTATTTGAAAGTAGCATTTCAAATTTTTATATTGGCTCTTTGTTAATTATTATAATTTCTGCTCTAAGCTCTTTTCTAATGGCTGCAAGTCTATCTCTATGTATGGGGTTCTCAAAAACTGCAGTTGCAGCTTCGCAGTTTGCTCTTTTAATGAGTATTAGACATTTCTCAAGAATAATCGGAGAGTGGAGTGCAGGAATATTAGATTATAACGATGTTTCATTGAGTAACCTATATTTTATAATGTTTTTAATATCATTTTTACCAGTTATAACAATTTTTAGAATGAAAAAATTCGTCAATAATACATAAATTATTTTTTAGATATTATAAACTTGACACCTTCTCACTCAACGTTATATTTGCGCTCCTAAAGAGTTTTTTAATTCTTTTTATGTAAATGGATATTTATTATGTATGCAGTAATTCGAAGTGGTGGAAAACAATATAAAGTCTCAAAAGATGACATTATATCAGTTGAAAAGTTAACTGCTGAGGCAGGCGATAAAATTAGTATCGATGAAGTATTAATGATTAGCGAAAAAGATAACCTTATTGTAGGTGATCCAATTATTAAAGGCGCTACAGTTAATGCAGAGGTTGTAGAACAAACACGAGCTAAAAAGATAATTGTTTTTAAAAAGAAAAGAAGACAGAACTATAGAAGAAAAAATGGTCATCAACAAAGTTTGACCACTTTAAAAATTGTTGATATTAAAGCTACTGCTACGAAAAAAACTGCAGCTAAAAAAGAAGAGGCGCCTAAAGAAGAAAAGCCTAAGAAAAGCGCATCTACAAAAGAAACAACTGCAAAAAAGACGGTAAAAACCGCCACTAAAACAAGGTCTGTTAAAAAAGAAAAGACTAAGGAGTAAATTATGGCACATAAAAAAGCAGGTGGCTCATCTAGAAATGGAAGAGATTCCGCAGGAAGAAGATTAGGTGTGAAAAAATTTGGCGGTGAAAACGTTATTCCTGGTAATATTATAGTTAGACAGAGAGGAACTAAGTGGCAACCTGGTCGTAATGTAGGCCTAGGAAAAGATCATACAATTTTTTCTCTTATTGAAGGAACAGTTAGCTTTAAAAAGTTAAGAAATGGTGGTCCAGTAATATCTGTTGACCCAATTGCTGAAAAAACTAACTAAATTTAAAAAACCGCATAAAATATAGTTCTAAAATTATTTAAATCTGTTACTTATGAGATAGGTTATGAAATTCCTTGATCAAGCAAAATTATATGTTAGCTCCGGAAAGGGAGGAAACGGCTGCGTTAGCTTTCGTAGAGAAAAATATATTGAATTTGGTGGCCCTAATGGTGGAGATGGTGGGAAAGGTGGAAATGTATCGATAGAATGTGTCGATGGCCTAAATACTTTAATAGACTTTCGATTTAAACAGCACTTTAGCGCCAAGAGTGGTGAAGATGGAAAAGGAAATGAAAAAAAAGGAAGTAATGGTGAGGATATAATTCTGAGAGTACCAAGAGGTACAATTATTCTTGAAGAGGATAATCAAACTGTTATCGCAGATTTAAAAGAAGTAGGCCAAAAATTAGTTTTACTTGAAGGTGGTAATGGAGGCTTTGGAAATAGTCATTTTAAAGGACCTAACAATCAAGCACCACGACACGCAAATCCTGGTCTAGTAGGAGAAGAAAAATGGATATGGCTAAGACTAAAGCTTATAGCCGATGTTGGATTAATAGGACTCCCTAATGCAGGAAAATCAACCTTTATCTCATCAGTAAGCTCCGCTAAGCCTAAAGTTGCTGACTATCCCTTTACAACATTAAACCCAGTACTTGGAATTGCTAGTCATAAATCTAATGAAATAACTATAGCTGATATTCCTGGTTTAATTGAAGGCGCTCATGATGGAAAAGGGCTTGGTGATAGATTTTTAGGACATGTTGAAAGGTGTAGTATTCTTATTCATTTAATAGACTGTCTTTCCGATGATCCTCATCAAGATTGGAAGACAATAAGAAATGAAATTAAATCATACTCAGGAGATTTGGCAGATAAGAATGAAATCATAGCTTTATCAAAAACAGATACTATTAGTGAAGATGAAAAAGACAAAAAGATTAAAACATTAGAGGATATGACAGGTAAAGAAATTTTCGCTTTATCCTCAGTAACAAATAAAGGTCTAGAAGAAATACTAAATAAAGTATTAAATGTTATTAAAAAGAATGAAGAAGTTGAAAAAGAAGAGAAATGGTCACCATAAATAATATAGAAGATTGTAAAAGAATAGTTGTTAAAGTCGGCTCTTCGCTTGTGACAGGTAATTCGAATAATATTGATGAAAAATTTTTGAAATCAATTTCTAGTGATATCCAATATCTTCACAATCAAAATAAAGAAGTTATCTTAGTTTCATCAGGTGCTATTGCTTTAGGTAATATAAATAAAAATAAAAAAAAATTGTCACTCTCAGAAAGCCAAGCAGCTTCATCTGTTGGACAAATTAAATTAATCAATGGTTGGGAAAATGCTCTGAAAAATAAAGGAATTGAAATAGCACAAATTCTAATTACAGCCGAAGATACAGAAAATAGAAGAAGATACTTAAATGCTAGGTCTACTTTTGAAGAGCTGCTTAAAAATAAATATATTCCAATAATCAACGAAAATGACACTGTGGCAACCTCTGAGATTAGATACGGAGATAACGACAGATTAGCAGCTAGAGTTGCGGGAATGCTATCAGCTGATTGTCTAATACTATTATCAAATATTGACGGCCTTCATACTAAAGATCCAAAAAATGAAAATGGAAAACTTATTACAGAAATTAAGGAGATAGATGAAGATATAATCTCAATGGCTGGAAAAGAGAGTTATCAAGGAAGCGGTGGAATGATTACAAAAATAGAAGCTGCTAAAATTTGTATGTCAGCAGGCTGCAATATGGTAATTTCTTCCGGTAATAATAATAATCCAATTCTATCAATAAAAAGAGGACAAAATTGTAGTTGGTTCTATCCAAGTCAAATTTCTAAGAATTCCTTAAAAATTTGGTTGTCTGGAAAACTTAAACCAAGCGGTAAAATCTATACCGATGAAGGAGCAAGTATTGCTCTTTTAAATGGCAAAAGCCTTTTGGCAGCAGGAGTGGTGAAGATAGAAGGTATTTTCGATAAAGGTGACACCCTAGTTATTTATAGCGGAAATAATAAAGAAATTGCTAGGGGACTCTCCAACTACAGCTCCCAAGACCTTAAAAAAATAATTGGAAAGAAATCTGAAGAAATTGAAAATATATTAGGTTATGCTGATAAGCCTGAAATAATACACAGAAATAATTTATCGTATTCAGGGGGAAAAGAGGTTTAAATGTCTAAAGAATTAAAAGATGAATTAATTTTAATGGGAAAGAATGCAAGAAAAGCATCTCGAACTTTAGCGTTAGCAACATCTGATATTAAAAATAATGCTTTAGAAGCTATGGCTGATGACATTGAGAAAAATAAAGAAAATATTCTTGAAGCAAATATTAAAGATATCGAAAAAGCGAAAGCTAATAATATTTCAAAATCTTTTTTAGATAGATTAATTTTAAATGACGAAAGAATTATGTCTATATCAAATGGTCTAAGGGAAATAATAAAAATTGAAGATCCTGTTGGTCAAATTATGTCCGAATGGGATAGACCAAATGGTTTAAATATTGAGAGAGTTAGAACCCCCCTTGGCGTTATTGGTGTAATTTATGAAAGTAGACCAAATGTGACAGCTGATGCTGGCGCATTATGTTTAAAAGCTGGAAATGCCGTTATTCTAAGAGGTGGATCTGAAAGCTATTACTCTTCGAATGCTATTTATAATTCCTTAAAAAATGGGCTAATAAAAGCTGGCCTACCTAAATATTCTATACAGATTATTCCAACTACTGATAGAAATGCTGTTGGATACCTTTTATCAGGATTAGACGACTCTATTGATGTTGTGGTCCCTAGGGGAGGAAAAAGCTTAGTTGAAAGAGTTCAAAACGAAGCAAAAGTTCCTGTATTTGGCCATCTTGAGGGTATTTGCCATATATATATTGATAAAGATGCTGATATTAAAAAGGCACAAGAGGTAACAGTAAATGCAAAAATGAGAAGAACTGGTATATGCGGTGCTGCGGAAACATTATTAATAGATAAAAAAAATGCTGAGATTGTCCTTCCTAAGATAGCAAATGCTTTAAAAGATATGGATTGTGAATTAAGAGGGTGTGATAATTCATTAAAAATAATGAATGATATGACTCCCGCTCAAGATTCTGATTGGAGCACCGAATATTTGGATGCAATTATTAGCATAAAAATTGTTGATGGAATTAGAGGCGCTATTGATCATATCAATAATTATTCCACCAGCCATACAGATTCAATTATTACTGAAAATAAAGATACAGCGAATATTTTCCTTAGAGAAATTGACAGTGCTATTGTTATGCATAATACCTCTACTCAATTTGCAGATGGTGGAGAATTTGGAATGGGTGCAGAAATCGGTATAGCAACAGGGAGGTTTCATGCTAGAGGCCCTGTAGGAGTTGAGCAATTAACAAGCTTTAAATATGTTGTTCGAGGCTCAGGACAAGTAAGACCCTAATGCAGGAAATTCTAAAAAAAGAAATATCGCTTGGAGATAGCTCTAGAATTGGATTATTCGGTGGATCTTTTAACCCAGCTCATGAGTGGCACTTTCAAGTAGCAGATCATGCATGTAAAGTTTTATCATTAGATAAAGTAATTTGGTTAGTCTCACCTCATAACCCCCTTAAGGATAAAAAAACTTTATTTGCATTAAAGGATAGATTGGAGAGTGCAAAAAAAATTGCTAATTCATCAAATTTTATAATTACAGATGTCGAAAAAAAAATAAGAACACAATATTCAATTGATACAATTTCAATTTTTCAAAAAACTTTCACGTCAAAAAAATTTATCTGGATAATGGGATCAGATAATGCCGCCCAAATAAAACAATGGAAAGATTGGAAAAAAATTTTAAAAAAGATTGCAATCGCAATTTATCCACGCGCCACCCACCCTCTTAATGAAGTAGAAAAAATGTTAGGAAAATACTCCAACAAAATCGACGAAGAAAATCATGAAGATCTTATGAGGCTTGATACTCCATGTTTTACCTTTATTAATGGACCAATGAATGATATTTCCTCATCAGAGATTAGGAGCAGAGATAAGTGAGTAAAAAATTAATTAACCAAATCATGACTAATTTAGATGACAATAAAGCTCTAGATATAAATTCAATGTCATTAAAGGGTAAGTCCGATATCGCTGATTACCTAATAATTGCAACCGGTACTTCTAGCAGACATGTTTCATCTTTAGCGCAAAAAACTGTCGATGATTTAAAAAAGAATAATATTAAAAATATTAATACCGAAGGTTTGGATAAAGGTGACTGGGTTTTAATTGATGGTGGAGACGTAATAATTCATTTATTTAGAGAAGAAGTTAGAGAATTTTATGATATTGAAAAACTATGGTCCTCATCTATAAAATTAAATTCTTCTAAAACATAAGATGAAATTAAAAGTTATTTCAATTGGACATTTAAAAAATAATCCTATTTTAGAAATACAAAAGGACTATGAGTCAAGAATATCAAGCTTTAGTAAATCTATAGGAATTAAGAGTATCAAAATCAAAGAACTACCAATTTCAAAAAAATCATCCATTAAGGAGAGGCAAAAAGAAGAAGCAAAAAAAATTTCTCAATACATTAAGAAAGAAAATTTAAATATATTTCTTGATGGTAACGGAGAAAATATTAATTCAATTGATATTTCAAATATTATTTCGAAAAACTCCTTTGATGGTAAAGATTTAATATTTTTTATTGGAGGTCCAGATGGTTTTAGTAACGAAATCCTAAAAACTGCAAATAAAATAATCTCATTTGGTAAAGTAACTTGGCCTCATAAACTTATAAGGATTATGCTTTTAGAACAATTATATAGAGGTATAACAATTTTAAACAACCATCCATATCACAGGAACTAGAAAAAATTTATCTTTATATTTTACTTATATTAGATAAAAATACAGTTTGAGAAGATCTAATGAAAAAAAATTTGCTTTCCACTTTATTTATATTCTTGATTGCATTTTTTGCGAGTGAAAATATATTTGCATCGGACAAAATTAAACAAGAAAATGAAGACCTTTTGCAATCCGTAATCAAACTTGTTCAAGAAGAATATATAGATGAAACAGTTGAGGATGAAATTGTTGAATCCGCTATTAATGGAATGCTACAATCACTTGATCCTCATTCACTTTATTTTAATCAAAAAGATTTTAAAGAGCTAACTAGTGATACCAAAGGTGAATTTGGAGGGCTAGGTATAGAAGTTACAATGGAAAAGGGATTAGTAAAAGTCATCTCACCAATAGATAAAACACCCGCGGAAAGGGCTGGTATTATTGAAGGTGATTTTATAACGCACATAAATAAAGATCCTATTTTAGGAAAAAGTTTGTCTGAGGCCGTTTCTCTAATGAGAGGAAAGCCAAATACTGAAATTGAAATTACTATAGCCAGAAAAGGTCTTGATGAAGGTTTTGATTTAAAGCTTACTAGAGAGGTAATAAAAGTTCCTGGGGTTTTAGTGAGCATTAAAGGAGAGGGCAGTGATATTGGATATGTAAGGGTCTCGTCTTTTAATGAGAAAACATCTGATGAACTTTATAAGGAAATAATAAAATTTGAATTTGACCCTAATAATCAAATTAAAAGCTATATCTTAGACTTAAGAAGAAATCCAGGTGGCTTACTGAGTCAAGCAATTCAAGTTACAAATTTTTTTCTAGATGAAGGCAATATAGTATCAACAAAACGACCACGTTTTGATAAAACAATTAATGAATACAAGGCTAAAAAGGGTGATTTAATTTTTGGTAAACCTCTCCTTGTAATAGTAAATGGGGGCTCTGCTTCTGCATCAGAGATAGTTGCAGGTGCCTTACAAGATAACAAAAGAGCAATTATTTTGGGAACAAAAACTTTTGGAAAAGGATCAGTCCAAACATTATTTCCATTAGAAAAAATTAATCTATTTTCTCCGAATGACACATATGGAGCTGTAAAATTAACAACAGCTGAATATTTCACACCGTCTGGTAGGTCAATACAAGCGAAGGGAATTGAACCTGATATTATAATTAATCAGACTCTTGAGGATGAAGGTTATGAATCAGCATCTGTAGGTGAAACAAAATTAAACAAGTATATCAAAAATGAAAATGAAAATATAGAATCAGGTTCCTCAGCTTATATACCTGCTGAAGAAATAAACGATATACAACTAAATGAAGCAATTAGAATTTTATCAAATTTAAATAAGAAAATTTAAATGAATAGTATTGAGATAATGAAGAATAAATTAAAAATGCGAAGAGCTGTTGGTATTATTTTAATTAGAGATGATGGACTTGTCTGGACAGGTAAAAGAAAAAACGGTCCGGGAGTTCGTATGGGTGAGAAAAATCTCTGGCAAATGCCTCAGGGCGGAATAGACAATGGAGAAGAGCCACTTGAAGCAGCTTACAGAGAGTTAGAGGAAGAAACCGGAACTAAATCAGCTGATGTTCTATTTGAGCATGAATCATGGTTTGAATATGAATTACCCAATGAATTAATAGGAAAAGTAATAAGTGGTTTTAAAGGTCAAAGACAAAAATGGTTTTTAATGAAATTTACAGGAAATGATGGTGAATTTAATCTAAATAAACACACTCCAGAATTTGATGAATGGATGTGGAGGGAACTTAGTACAATGCCTAATCTTGTTGTAGACTTTAAAAGACCTTTGTATGAAGAACTGGTAAAAGAATTTACTGAGGAAATACGTAAAAATACAACTACATAAAATCTTCTATAAGAGATTTTCGTTCATCAAGTAAGATTTTTTCATTATCGACTGCTGAAACAAGCTTTTCATTAATAATTTCGATCTCATTTTTTAAAGCATTGCTATCTGAGTCTGATAAATTAAGACTATTTTCAGCAAGTATGGTCATTTTGTCTTGGGTTATATCTGCAAAGCCGCCCTCAACAAGATACCTTTTCACATTCCCTTCTTCAAAGGTAACCTCGACTATACCTTGTCTAAGTGTTGTCATAAAAGGTGAGTGATTTGGAAGTATTCCTGCATCACCATCTATACCTGGTATAAGAACCATTTCAACTTCTGAAGAAACAATAGAAGCTTCTGGCGAGACAAAATCAAAGTTAATTTTATTATTCATACTATTATTCTTCTGCTGCTAGTTTCTCTGCTTTAGCAATAGCATCTTCAATTGTTCCAACCATATAGAATGCTGCTTCTGGTAAATGGTCATACTCACCCGCACATAATCCCTTAAATCCTTTTATAGTATCTTCTATATTAACTAATATTCCTGGTGATCCAGTGAATATTTCAGCAACATGGAAAGGTTGTGAAAAGAATCTTTCAATTTTTCTAGCACGGGAAACACTAAGTTTATCTTCTTCACTTAGCTCATCCATACCCAAGATAGCAATTATATCTTGAAGCGCTTTATATCTTTGAAGAATCTCTTGAACATTTCTTGCTACATTATAGTGCTCTTCACCAATAATACCTGGTTCCAAAATCCTACTTGTTGAGTCTAATGGATCAACAGCAGGGTAAATACCTTTTTCAGAAATAGCTCTTGATAAAACGGTTGTTGCATCAAGGTGAGCAAATGAAGCTGCTGGTGCTGGATCAGTAAGGTCATCAGCAGGAACATAAATAGCCTGCACTGAAGTAATAGACCCTTTATTTGTTGATGTTATTCTTTCCTGCATTCCACCCATATCAGTAGCTAGAGTTGGCTGATATCCAACAGCAGACGGTATACGACCTAATAATGCTGAAACCTCTGAACCAGCTTGAGTAAATCTAAAAATATTATCAACAAAGAATAATACATCCTGTCCTTCTTCTCTAAAATGTTCAGCAACTGTTAAACCCGAAAGTGCAACCCGCGCCCTGGCTCCTGGAGGCTCATTCATTTGACCATAAACTAATGAACATTTTGATCCATCTCCACCACCTTCTTTATTCACTCCAGATTCAATCATTTCCCAATATAGGTCATTACCCTCTCTAGTTCTTTCACCTACTCCAGCAAATACTGAGTAGCCACCGTGTGCCTTAGCAATATTGTTTATAAGTTCCATGATTAGAACAGTTTTACCAACGCCTGCACCTCCAAAAAGTCCAATTTTACCACCTTTTGAGTATGGGCATAAAAGGTCAACTACCTTGATACCAGTCACAAGCATTTCACTTTCAGTTGATTGTTCGATAAAATCTGGAGCTTGTTGATGAATGGCCCTAACAGAATTTGTTTTTATATCCCCTTTTTCATCAACAGGTTCACCAATTACATTCATAATTCTCCCAAGAGTTTCATCACCCACTGGAACTGAAATTGGCTGACCAGTTGATTTTACAGCGCGCCCTCTTTCTAAACCCTCGGTAGTATCCATAGCTATTGTCCTTACAGCATCCTCACCAAGATGTTGAGCCACCTCTAAAACAAGACGCCTACCATCTGTTTCAATTTCTAAAGCTTCGAGAATTGCTGGCAAGCTATCTTCAAACTTTACATCAACAACAGCTCCCATTACTTGAATAACTTTTCCTTGATTAATTTCACTCATAATATTCCTCGTTTTTAAATTTTTAAAGAGCTTCAGCCCCTGAAATAATTTCAATTAATTCAGATGTGATTGTTGCTTGTCTTGATCTATTGTAGGTAATTTTTAATTTATCAATCATCTCATCTGCATTTCGTGTAGCATTGTCCATAGCCGTCATTCTAGCGCCTTGCTCACTTGCAAAATTTTCTAGGAGCGCACTAAAAACCTGAATAGATAAATTCATAGGCAATAAGTCACTTAGGATTTCAACTTCACCAGGCTCATACTCATAGCATGCTTCTTGTGAAGATTTACTTTCATCAGTATCTTCCTCTAAATAAGAAGGTATAATTACCTGCTCAGTAGGTATTTGAGTTAGTACAGATTCAAATTTTGAAAAGTAAAGATGACAAATATCAAATTTATCTTCTTCAAAGAGAGTAATAATTTTTTGAGATATTTCATCACCTTGTTCAAAACTTAAATTACGGACTTCGGAAAAATCAAAAAATTCAATAATTTTGTCTCCAAATTCTCTTGATAAAGAAGCCTTTCCCTTTTTGCCAACACATATGAATTGAACTTCCTTCCCTGAGTTAATTAATTCTCTAGCTTTTTGGCTAGCCAACCTAGTAATTGATGAATTAAAACCACCACATAAACCTCGTTCAGAAGTTGCAATAACAAATAAATATCTTTTTGATTTACCATTTCCAACTAGAAGTTTGGGCGCATTATCATCGCCATCCATTTCTTTTGATAAATTACCTACAACTTGGGATAATTTATTAGAATAAGGTCTTGTAGACTCAACAGCATCTTGCGCTTTTCGAAGCTTTGATGCTGCAACCATTTGCATTGCTCTCGTAATCTTTTGTGTTGAAGTAACACTGGATATTCTATTTCTAAGTTCTTTTAAATTAGCCATAATTTATTAACTATTTTTTTTAAAATTATCCAAAAAACTATCTAATGCTTTTTTAAGAAGATCTTCACTTTCATCACTTAATGTATTAGTGGATCTAATATCATCAAGGATATTAGCATAATCCTTCTTAATAGTTTCCATTAGCTGATTTTCAAAATCAGAAATTTGATTAACTTCAATTGTGTCCATATAACCATTAACACCAGCATATAGGAGAATTACTTGTTCTTCAGTTGATAGCGGTGAAAATTGACCTTGCTTTAAAAGCTCAGTAAGACGTTCACCTCTGGCAAGAAGTTTTTGTGTTGAGGCATCTAAATCAGAACCAAACTGAGAGAAAGCAGCCATTTCTCTATATTGAGCTAATTCACCTTTAATAGAGCCTGCAACTTTCTTCATCGCTTTTGTCTGAGCTGCTGAGCCAACTCTTGAAACGGATAACCCAACATTAACAGCTGGTCTTATTCCTTGGAAGAATAAATCCGTTTCTAAAAATATTTGACCATCTGTAATTGAAATAACATTAGTTGGAATATAAGCAGAAACGTCATTTGCTTGAGTTTCGATAATTGGAAGAGCTGTTAATGAACCTCCTCCATTATCATCATTAAGCTTTGCAGCACGTTCTAATAAGCGTGAATGTAGGTAAAAAACATCTCCTGGATATGCTTCACGTCCTGGAGGTCTTCTTAATAAAAGTGACATTTGTCTATATGCAACAGCTTGTTTAGATAGGTCGTCATAAACAACTAATGCATGCATAGAATTATCACGGAAGAACTCGCCCATAGCACAACCTGTAAATGGCGCTAAAAATTGAAGTGGCGCTGGTTCAGAAGCTGTGGCGGCTACAACAATTGAATATTCTAAAGCTCCATTCTCTTCCAAGGTTTTTACTATTTGAGCAACAGAAGACCTTTTCTGACCAATAGCAACATATATACAATATAATTTTTCGTTCTCATCACCCGATGCGTTTATTTCTTTTTGATTTAATATTGTATCAACAGCAACGGCAGTTTTACCTGTCTGTCTATCACCGATAATCAGTTCTCTTTGACCTCTTCCAATTGGTATCAAGGAGTCAATTGCTTTCAAACCAGTCTGCATTGGTTCATTAACAGACTGTCTTGGAATTATACCAGGGGCTTTAACATCAACTCTACGCATCTCTGAGGATTCTATTGGCCCTTTTCCGTCAATGGGATTTCCTAAAGAGTCAACAACCCTTCCAAGAAGACCTTTCCCTACAGGCACTTCAACAATTGAACCTGTTCTTTTAACAGTATCACCCTCTTTAATTGATGAGTCATCTCCGAAAATAACCACACCAACATTATCTTCTTCAAGATTTAAGGCCATCCCTTTAATATTTCCAGGGAACTCAACCATTTCTCCAGCCTCAACATTATCAAGACCATAAATTCTTGCTATACCATCTCCAACAGATAAAACCTGGCCAATTTCAGAAACTTCAGCTTCCTTACCAAATTCTTTTACTTTCTTTTTTAATATTGCTGATATCTCAGCTGGCTGTATATCCATTATTAGACCTCATTCATAACATTTTTAATAGATTTTAAACGAGTCAGAAGTGAGGAATCTATCATTTTAGATCCCATTTGCACTACTAAGCCTCCCAAAATTTCTTCATCAACTATTACCTCAACATCAACATCTAATGAAAAATGATCAGATAACATTAATTTTATATTATTCTTTTGCTCATCACTTATTTGCTTTGCAGAAGTAACTTTTGCAGTAGCTTGTTTATTCAAATTTAGTAAAAAAGAATGAAAAGCTTTAATAATTTCTGGTAGCAAAAACAATCTTCTATTCTCACATAAAACTCCAACAAAGTTTTTAATTATTCCGTCAACTTTCATTGTTTCTAGAATGTCATCCATCAAGGAAAGTTGTTCGTCTGCTGAAAAAATTGGACTTTTGATAATAGATTTAAAATCATTATTACTTTCAATTAGTGACCCAATAGATAATAATTGGTCATCAATTTCTTTAATAAATTTATTATTTTTTTCTTCTTGAGCGATCTCAAAAAGTGATAATGCATATCTACCTGGTAAACCTGTTGCAGAATCTGATATTGATTGGTTCATAAAATATAACCTATTTTTTATAAGTTATTGAATAATAACGATAATTTATAAATATTTTCTCCAAAAGATATTTTAAAAATCTTTCCTAGATGGTGGTAACATAAGCTTTTGATCCATGCAATATCAGAAAGTGATTCTCTTATAAAAAATAATAAGGATCAATATCAATAGACATCCTTACAGAAGAGGGTTTTTTCAAATTATCAACCCATAGATGCAAAAACTTTTGAATATTTATATCCTTATTTGCCTTAATTAAAAATCTATACCTTAGCCTACCTCTTACCTTTGTAATTGATGCTGGGGCAGGCCCTAGAACAACAACATTTTTTGAAGGGGGTATATTTCTCTTCAAGACTCCACAGAAAGAAACAATCTTTGCCTCGTCTTTATCCGATATTATTATCGATGCTAATTTTCCAAAGGGAGGAAGCTTATTTTTTTTTCTAATATTAAGTTCGGTATCAATAAATTCATCTCTAGCACCTTTTATAAGTGACTGTATTACAGGATGATTTGGAAAATAAGTTTGTAAAAAAGCTCTGCCTTTACGATCTTCTCTTCCAGCCCTGCCTGCAACTTGATGCAATAATTGATAAGTTCTCTCAGCGGCCCTTAAATCTCCATTAGCCATTCCTAAATCAGCATCAATAACGCCAACACAGGTAAGAGATGGAAAATGATGGCCTTTCGAAATAATTTGTGTACCAACTAAGATATCGACTAAACCATTTTTCATATCAGAAAGAATTTGATGGGATTTTAAAGAATTATCTGACGACAGTGATTCAACTCTAGAATCTGGAAAATAAGAAATAATTTCTTCAGTAACCCTTTCTATCCCAGGTCCATAGGCAATAAGAGAATTTTCTGAATTACAGGATTTACAATCTTTGACGGATTTAATTGAAAAACCGCATTGATGACAAATTAACCTGTAATTATATTTGTGCTCAACAAGATATGAATCGCATTTAGGGCACTCTATACGACTTCCGCATTTCTTGCATAATGTTAAAGGAGCGTAACCTCGTCTATTTAAGAAAATTAAAGCTTGTTCACCATTTGATAAAGATTTTTTAATTTCTATTTTTAAACTTTCAGATATCCACTCCTGACTTTTATATTCTTCATCACGCATATCAATAAAGTTAATTGAAGGCAATTTTGCCTTACCAACCCTCTTTGGGAGATTGAGCCTAGAATACTTTCCTTCATTAATATTATAAATTGTTTCAAGCGAAGGAGTAGCAGATACAAGTACTACAGTAGCCGTTTCATAAAAACCCAGTGAAATAGCCATATCTCTTGCATGATAAATTATACCCTCTTGTTGTTTATAAGTAATATCATGTTCTTCATCCACTATGATCAAGCCGATATCTTTAAAAGGTAAAAATAACGATGACCTTGCTCCAATTACTAGTTTTGACTTTCCAGTAAATATATCTTGCCATATATCTTTTCTTTTTCCCTTAGATAGATTTGAGTGCCACATTACTGGCTTAATACCAAAACGTTTCTCTATTCTTTCAAAAAGATCAGTCGTCAAAGAAATTTCTGGTAATAAAATTAATGACTGTTTTCCCTCACTAAGAGATTTCTCTACCGCCTCAAAATATACTTCTGTTTTTCCTGAACCTGTAACTCCATCGATTAAAAAACAATTATAAATATTTTCTTTAATAGATTTTATAATCTTTTTTTTTGCTTTCTTTTGATAATTATTTAAATCAACTTTAGATGAATTATTTAAATCAAAATTTAATTCTTGAGTAAATGGTACAGGGATTAAGCATTTTTTATTAATTAAATCCTTTATGACTGAATTGGAAACACGAGCCAAATCAACTATTTCTTTCTGAGATAAATTTTTTTTATTAATAAAAATTTTTTTTATCTTATCTCTTGAGGCGGTTTTTTTAAGTTTCTCATAATTTTCATTATCAAATTCATATATAAAATACTGCTTCTTTTCTTCTAATAAATATGCTTGAGGTATAAATAATTTTAAAGCTCTTCCTAAGTTTGAATAATTATAATTACTCAAAAATTTTATAAATTTGATTCTACGCTCAGAAAAGATAAATTGAGGATAATGTTTTATAATTTTTTTTAATTTTGATTCTTCTAGACTTTCATCATTATCATCCCAAACAACTCCAAAAAGCTCCCTTGATCTAAAAGGAACCTTAACTATCATTCCTTTTTTTATATTTAAATCTTCGGGCGCTAAATATTGATAGGCCTTGACCGAGTTAGTAGCTAAAAGAACAGAAATTTTTTTCATCTTATCAAATTCACATTACATAAAATATGTTACACTTGCATCCAAATATATTGAGTCGCAACTAACAAAAGGAATAATTATTATGAAATTTTTTATAGATAGCGCAGATATTGATGCAATAAAAAAATTTTCAAAAATTGGAATGGTGGATGGAGTTACAACAAACCCTTCAATCATTGCTAAATCAGGAAGAAATATTAAAGAAGTAATTGCCGAGATCTGTGGAATTGTTGAAGGTCCAGTAAGTGCAGAAGTAACAGCCACTAAAGCGGAGGATATGATTGCGGAAGGTGAATATTTAAGTCAAATTGCAAAAAACGTGGCTGTAAAAGTTCCTTTAACCTGGGATGGGCTTGAAACATGTAAAGCACTATCGGATAAAGGCATAATGGTGAACGTAACCTTATGCTTCTCATCACAGCAAGCACTTTTAGCTGCAAAAGCAGGTGCAAGCTTTATTTCTCCTTTTATTGGAAGACTTGATGATATTGGAGAAGACGGTATGGATCTAATTAAGGATATAAGAGTAATTTATGATAATTACTCTAATTTAAACACAGAAATTTTAGCTGCATCAATCAGAACATCGGATCATGTAAGAAAAGCTGCAATAATTGGTGCTGATATTTCTACACTACCTCCTTCTGTTTTAGAGGAATTAGCTATGCACTCGCTAACTGATAAAGGGTTAAAAGCATTCTTGGATGACTGGGAAAAAAGCGGACAAAAGATAATGTAATTAAGCATGAAAGAATTAGAAGATTTAATACCAAAATCAATAAAGTTTCATTCTGCCTCAGATGACCTTAAAGAGGAGTGTTTTAATTTTTTTAGATCGCTTGAATTACAAGGTAAAAGTAAATTAACCATAGTTGAATACGCAAGAACAATATCCAACTTTATAACCTTTTTGGAGGATTATTTGGGATATAAAATTAAATTAATTGATATACAAAATTTAGATAAAATATCAATTAATTCATATTTAGCATTTTATAGAAATCCTGAAAAAAGTAACTTCCTGAAGAATATAAAATATAGTTTTTATGATCAAAAATATTTTTTTATAACAAAAATTCCAAAAAAAATTCTAGATGAAGATAAGGCATTTTTTTCAAAAAAAGATACTCTAAAACTACTTGAAAATTTAGAAAAATTTTTCGGTGGCCAAATAAAAAAGGGGTTGGAGATTGAGCAATTCTTACAAGTTAAAAATGTTTATAGTAAAATTGAAAGATTTAGAAGAAATGGTTGTATTAAGCTAGATAAAGTTAGAAAAGAAAAATCTCCAAGAAGTGTTGCAAGAAATATTTCTGTTTTAAGAACATTCATAGAATTTCTATGTAAATCTAATAAATGGGAGAATCATGCAATTAAAAAAATTGAATCTTCAAAATACATTTCTAGAACAGATGATAAGGTATTTGAAGAAAGAGATATCATAGAGTTCCTAAATTTTATTGATCCGGAAATTAATTCAAAAAATATTGATGAGAAATTTTTAAGCTGGGAGCACAGAAGAGATCTATCAGTTTTATCATTTTTATACTCATCAGGATTAAGAGTATCTGAAGTCCTTCAATTTAAAATGGAAGACTACCCATTTAAAGAATACACAAAAATATTAGGGAAGGGGGGAAAAGAGAGATATATAATAATTTTAAATATAGTTAATGAAAAAATTGAAAATTATCTAAAAAATCTTTCGGAAAAAGAGAAAAATATTACATTAGAAAAAAAAGACCCTCTTTTTCTTAAGTGTATAAATGGATCAAAGAAGAATTTAACATCAAGAGATGTGCAAAGAACAATGAAAAAATTAATCGATAAATTTGAGGGTAATTATCCTATACACTCAACACCCCACTCATTAAGACATAGCTTTGCATCTCATATACTTAGAGGTGGAACAGATATAAGAGCAATCCAAGAACTACTAGGTCATAGCAGTTTAACAAGTACACAAATCTATACGGAACTTAATGAAAAAACCTTGCTTGATGTTTACGATAAATCCCATCCTCACACAGAAAAGGATAAGTAGTTACATATGTAGGGCTCTATTATCAGATGCTAATGCTGCTTCTTTGATAGCTTCAGAAAGAGTTGGATGGGCATGACATATATGAGCTAAATCTTCTGCTGTAGCCTCAAACTCCATGGCAACTGCAACCTCAGCAATCATTGTTCCTGCTTGAGAACCGATAATATGAACACCTAAAATTTGGTCAGTTTCTTCTGATGATAAAATTTTCACAAAACCATCGGTAGCTTTATTAACTTTTGCTCTACCATTAGCTAAAAATGGAAATTTACCAACTTTATAGTTAGTACCATTTTGATTTAATTCTTCTTCCGTGAGGCCAACTGATGCAACTTCTGGATTTGTATAAACTACACTTGGTATAATATTATAATTAACATGGCCAGGCTTTCCTTTGATTAATTCTGCAACTGCAACACCTTCTTCCTCAGCTTTATGTGCAAGCATTGGTCCTTCGATTACATCGCCAATTGCCCAGATACCTTCGACATCAGTACGATAATTTTTATCTGTTTTAATAAAACCTTTATCACTCAGCTGAATACCCAGATTATCATCAAAAAGTCCTGTAGTATTTGGTATACGCCCAGTAGAAACTAATACAACAGAGGATTCTAATGAACTTGTCTCACCAGAAGAGACATCTTCTATATTAACTGATAATCCATCCGATTTTTTCTCAACACCTGTAACCTTTGCCCCGGTAATAAAATTTAAACCTTGTCTTTTTAAAATCTTTTGAAATTCACTTGATAGCTCACCATCTAACCCAGGAGCGATTCGGTCTAAATATTCTACAACAGTTACTTTTGAACCTAGACGACTCCAAACAGACCCAAGTTCAAGACCAATATATCCTCCACCAATAATTGTTAAATGCTCAGGTATTTTTTCAAGAGAAAGAGCCCCAGTTGAAGAAACTATTTTTTCTTCATCAATTTCTATTCCATTAAGAGAGGCGGACTCTGATCCTGTTGCAATAACAATATTTTTGGCTTCAATTAATTTTTCAGTACCGTCATTAAGTTTAATATTAATTTCATTGGAAGATAAAATTTTTGCTGTTCCATAAAAACTAGCTACTTTATTTTTTTTAAAAAGAAAATCTATACCTTTAACATTACCATTAATTCCCTCTTCTTTATAATTCATCATTTCTTGAAGATTAATAGTCACATTATCAACATTTATACCCATTGAGGATGAAGTTTTTGTTTCATTATAAACCTCTGATGCATGAAGTAGTGCTTTTGATGGAATGCAACCGACATTTAAGCAAGTGCCACCATGCGCTCCCCTTTTATCAATACAAACAACATTTAAGCCTAATTGTGCTGCTCTTATTGCACAAACATAACCTCCTGGGCCTGATCCTATAACTGCTAAATCATAATTCTCTGACATACTTATCCTCTTAATACTCTTAAAAGTGTTTTACCCAACGAGGCTGGTGAGTCCGCTAGGGTGACCCCTGCCTTTTCTAATGCAGCTATCTTGTCCTCTGCACCACCTTTCCCGCCTGAAATTATTGCACCAGCGTGTCCCATTCTTCTTCCAGGGGGAGCAGTTAAACCAGCAATAAAACCAACTGTAGGTTTTTTTATTGAGGATGACATAAGAAATTCCGCAGCTTCTTCTTCAGCAGAACCGCCAATCTCACCAATCATAATAATGGACTCAGTTTGGTCATCATTAAGAAATAAATCAAGACAATCTATAAAGTTAGTTCCATTTACCGGATCTCCACCAATACCTATGCATGTAGACTGTCCTAATCCACAAGCCGTTGTTTGTCCTACAGCCTCATAAGTTAAGGTACCTGATCTTGAGACAATACCAACATTTCCCTTTTGGTGAATATGACCAGGCATTATACCAATTTTACATTCTTCAGGAGTAATTATTCCTGGACAATTTGGTCCAATAAGACGGGTATTTGAATTTATTAAGGCTTCTTTTACCTTAACCATATCTAAAACTGGTATACCCTCAGTTATACAAACAACTAGTTCTATATTAGCTTCTATTGCCTCTAATATTGCAGCAGCCGCAAATGGTGGCGGAACATATATAACTGAAACATTTGCACCAGTCTCATTTACTGCCTCTGAAACATTATTAAAGACCGGAAGGTTAAGATGGGTCGTACCACCTTTACCTGGCGTTACTCCACCGACCATTTTTGTGCCGTATTCTATTGCTTGCTCTGTATGAAAAGTGCCTTGGCCTCCAGTGATTCCTTGACAAATAACTTTTGTTTCTTTGTTTATTAATACTGACATTATTTTACCTCTGATATAGCTTTGGTGATTTTTTGAGCAGCATCATCTAAGTCTGAACCACTTATCACTTCTAGATCAGACTCTTCAATAATCCTCTTGCCTTCTTCAACATTTGTTCCTTCGAGCCTTACAACTAGTGGTACAGAAATATTAATTTCTCTTGCTGCGTCTAGAACACCTTCTGCAACAACATCACAACGCATTATTCCTCCAAAAATATTAACAAGAATTCCCTTAACATTTTCATCGGATAAAATTATTTTAAATGCTTCTGTTACTTTTTCTTTCGTAGCTGAGCCTCCAACATCTAAAAAGTTAGCAGGCTCTTCGCCATATAACTTAATGATATCCATTGTGGCCATCGCCAGCCCAGCACCATTTACTAAACAACCGATATTTCCATCTAACTTAATATAAGTTAATCCAATTTTATTAGCAGCTAATTCTGCAGGGTCCTCTTCATCAGGGTCTCTAAGGTCTTCAATATCAGGATGACGAAAGAGTGCATTTCCATCAAAATTTACTTTTGCATCTAAACAAATTAAATCATTATCGCCAGTTAATACTAATGGATTAATTTCTAATAAACTCATGTCAGTCTCAGTGAATGCAGAATAAAGATTCTTAAGTAAATCAGCACTTTTTGCATAGAGAGACTCTTCAAGTCCCAAAGCTTTTGAAATAGCTATAATATCTTTTTCATCCAATCCTGTAGAAGGATTAACATCGACAGTAATAATTTTTTCAGGAGTTTCGGCTGCTACTTCTTCAATGTCCATTCCACCTTCAGTTGATGCAATGAAGTTTACACGTGAATTAGCTCTATCAACTACAATTGATAAATAAAGCTCATCAGCGATATTAGTACCTTTTTCAATATAAACCTTTCTCACCTCTTGACCCTCAGGTCCAGTTTGATGAGTAACTAGGTTCATACCTAGAATTTCATCGGATACAGATTTGACCTCATCAAGAGATTTAACGACTTTTACTCCACCGCCTTTCCCTCTCCCACCAGCATGGATTTGCGCCTTAACGACCCACACATCGCCGCCAATTTTTTCTGCCGCACTAATTGCCTCATCAGCAGTTAAAGCTAAAAAACCAGGTACAGTTGGTACATTATAACCCTTTAATAATTCTTTTGCTTGATATTCATGGATATTCATATTTTCTCACCATCTTTTTTTAATAATAATTTTTATTTTTTTAGAACTAATCTTTTATCGATTTTAGAACAGGCTCTTAACAAACCCCTAACAGATGATACAGATTGATTGAACATTTTCTTTTCTTTAGCATTCATGGAAATTTCAACAACCTTTTCAACACCTTTAGAGCCAATAACTACAGGAACCCCAACATAAAGATCCTTTATGCCATACTCACCGGATAAATTTGCAGCACAGGGTAGTACTCTTTTTTTATCTTTTAAATAAGAATCAGCCATTTCTATTGCAGAGGCTGCTGGAGCATAAAATGCAGAACCAGTTTTTAGCAATCCAACAATTTCAGCACCACCATCTCTGGTTCGTTGAATAATGTCATTAATTCTTTTCTGAGTTGTCCACTTCATTTTAATTAGATCAGGTAGTGGAATACCAGCAACTGTTGAGTATCTTGGAAGAGGAACCATGGTATCACCATGCCCACCTAAAACAAAAGCAGTAACATCTTGAACAGAAACTTTAAATTCTTCAGCTAAAAAATATCTAAATCTTGCACTATCTAGCACACCCGCCATACCAACAACTTTCTTTGCCGGAAGACCAGAAAATTTTCTTAAAGCCCATACCATTGCATCAAGAGGATTGGTTATACAAATTACAAATGCGTTAGGAGCATATTTCTTTATACCTTTACCAACATCTGACATAACTTTTAAATTGATTGATAATAAATCATCTCTGCTCATTCCAGGTTTTCTAGGAACACCAGCAGTCACAATCACAACGTCTGAATCCTTAATGGCGGAATAGCTGTTTGAGCCTTTCATTTGAGAATTAAAAGAACTAACAGGAGAAGATTCTGCTAGATCAAGTGACTTACCTTGTGGGATACCTTTAACGATATCAAATATTACAACATCACCAAGTTCCTTTAAGCCAGCAAGGTGAGCAAGAGTACCGCCTATTTGCCCGCCACCTATTAAAGCTATTTTATTTCTTCTCATAATTTCCCTCTTAGTTAATTTAATAAAAATTTATTGATACTTTTAGCAATCGTTTTAGAAAAAACCAATCAATTATTATAAATATTCTTTTGACCTCATTTCATGGAGCCTTGAGACACATCTTTTAAATTCAAATTGACTGTCGCCCTTTTTATATATCTCGTCAGGCTGGCCTTCTGCAGATATAAAAACCTTCTTTCTGTTATCATATAAAGCATCAATTAACGATACGAATCTTTTTGCTTCATTTCTTTTTTCAGAGGGAAGAATTGGAATATTTTCAATAAATATAACATCAAATTCTTTTGAAATTGCTAGATAATCTTCAGCCCCAAGAGGTTTTGCACATAAATCTTGAAAATCAAACCTTGCACAACCTAAGGCTTGCCTTTCGATCTTTAATTCTCTTCCTTTAATAAAAAGAATTTTCTCTTCGTATGGCAACCCATTTGTGATGTTTTTAAATATTTTATCCATCGCCACTCTAGTCGAATTACCAAGAGGTGAATAATAAGCTTCACCATCAATAATTCTATTTTTTCTGTAATCTTTTCCGCTATTAATGTTTATTACCAAACAATCATTTTCTAGATAATCAATAAACGGAAGAAACCTATCTCTATGCAAACCGTCTAAATATAAATTTGACGGTTTTATGTTCGATGTAGAAAAAATAATAGTCCCCTGCTCAAATAAAACGGTAAATAATTTCTTTAGAATAGATGCATCAGCAATATCGGTGACCTGAAACTCATCAAAACACAAAAATTTAATTTCAGAAGCAACTTCTTCAGCAACTGCGACTAAAGGATCTTTAATGGATTTGCTATTTCTTATTTTATGAAGCCTATTATGGATATCTATCATAAACTCTTGGAAATGAATTCTCTTTTTCTTCTTAATTTTAATAGAGGAAAAACAAATATCCATTAGCATCGTTTTACCAACTCCTGCATCACCATAAAGGTAAACACCATTTTTTGATTTACGACGTTTTAGGAAATTTTTATAAAACTTAGTTTTTAATGAGAATTCAAATGAAAGGAATTCGTCAATAGCTGTCATTGCAAATTCTTGATTTGGATCAAATTTTATAAGATTCTTTTTTAAATAATTTTTATATGTTGAGAGAGAACTCTTCATTCATATTTATTAGAAAGAAAACTTATTTTCTTGTGGCTAATTCCTTTTTTATATCGGCAATTGCTTTTGCCGGTGAAAGTCCCTTTGGACATGATTTGGCACAATTCATAATTGTTCTGCAACTATATACCTTAAAAGCATCATCAAGTTCATCAAGTCTTTCTTCTTTGTACTCATCCCTACTATCTTTAATCCATCTATTTGCTTGTAAAAGTGCAGCTGGACCAAGGTATTTATCTGGGCTCCACCAGTAACTTGGGCAAGATGTGGAACAGCAAGCACACATTATGCACTCGTACATACCGTCAACTTTTTCCCTATCTTCTTTTGATTGATACCATTCTTTTTCAGGCTGATCTGTTTTTGTTTTTAGCCAAGGTTGCACGGATTTATGTTGCTCATAAAAATTTGTTAAATCTGGGACTAAATCTTTTACGACAGGCTGGTGAGGAAGAGGACTAATTCTAATATCACCCTTAACATCATCAATTGATTTAGTGCAGGCTAGAGTATTTACACCATCTATATTCATGGCACATGATCCGCATATACCCTCTCTGCATGATCTTCTAAAAGTTAAGGTAGGATCAATCTCATTTTTAATTTTTATGATCGCATCAAGAACCATTGGACCACATTTTGACAAATCTATCTCATAGTAATCAGTTCTTGGGTTTTCATCATCATCAGGGCTCCAGCGGTATATTGAGAAGCCTTTTTTATTCTCGCATTCCTCTTTTAAAGGATAGTCTTTTCCTTTTTGAACCTTGGAATTTTGTGGAAGTGTTAATTCAGCCATTAATTACTCCTAATAAACCCTTTCCTTTGGAGGGATATAAGCTATATCGTTACTTAATGTATATTCATGAACTTTTCTATAAGAAATATCAACTTGGCCATTATCATCAACCCAAGCTAGAGTATGCTTCATCCAATCTTCATCGTTTCTATCTGGATAATCCTCTCTTGCATGACTTCCTCTGGACTCCTTCCTCTCATCGGCACCAGAAATAGTTGCGATAGCTTGAACAATCATATTATCAAATTCTAAAGTTTCAATTAAGTCTGAATTCCAAACAAGAGATCTATCTTTAATGCCAATATCCGCTATACCCTCATAAACTTCGCTAATCAAAGCTCTGCCCTCTCTAAGAACTTCATCAGTTCTAAATACGGCACAATTATTTTGCATTGTTTTTTGCATTTTCAATCTTAACTCTGCTGTTGATGTTGAGCCCTTTGAGTTTCTAAACTTATCTAATCTATCAATAGAATTTTGACCTGCATTTGAAGGAAATTCTGTTTCATAGACACCGGGCTTTACTGTTTCAGTACATCTAATAGCTGCCGCTCTTCCCAAAACAACCAAGTCGATTAAAGAATTGGATCCGAGTCGATTTGCGCCATGGACTGATGCACAAGCAGACTCGCCTACAGCCATAAGGCCAGGAACTATATTATCCTCATTTTCAGGAGTAGGATTAAGAACTTCACCCATATAATTTGTTGGTATGCCACCCATATTGTAATGCACAGTTGGTAGGACGGGAATTGGTTCCTTTGTTACATCAACACCAGCAAATACTTTAGCGGATTCGGATATTCCAGGTAATCTCTCTGCTAAAATATCTGGGTCAATATGATCAAGATGAAGAAAAATATGATCTTTTTCTTCGCCAACACCTCTACCTTCAATAATTTCAACAGTCATCGCTCGAGAAACCACGTCCCTAGAGGCTAGATCTTTTGCTTTTGGAGCATATCTTTCCATGAAACGCTCACCTTCAGAATTAACTAAGTAACCGCCCTCTCCTCTAGACCCCTCTGTAATTAAGCAGCCGGCACCATAAATTCCAGTTGGATGAAATTGTACAAATTCCATATCTTGCAAAGGAAGTCCTGCACGCAGAACCATAGCAGATCCATCGCCTGTGCAAGTATGAGCTGAAGTGGCAGAAAAATATGCTCTACCATATCCTCCAGTGGCTAAAATTGTTTGAGAAGATCTAAATCTATGTAACTTTCCATCTTCCATGCATAAAGCTACAACACCAACACATTCTCCAGTTGGAGCCATAATTAAATCAATAGCAAAATATTCAATAAAAAAGTCAGCAGATGCGCTTATTGATTTACCATATAAAGTATGAAGAATTGCATGACCAGTTCTATCAGCTGCAGCACAAGTTCTTTGAGCAGGCGGACCCTCACCATATTGGGTGGTCATACCACCAAAAGGTCTTTGATAAATCTTACCATCCTCAGTTCGAGAAAATGGAACACCAAAATGTTCTAGCTCATAAACAGCTTTGGGAGAGTTTTTGCATAAATACTCAATAGCATCTTGATCGCCCAACCAATCAGCACCTTTCACAGTATCGTACATGTGCCAACGCCAATCATCTTCGCCTAAGTTTCCAAGGGCAGCAGAAATTCCACCCTGAGCAGCAACTGTATGACTGCGTGTAGGAAATACTTTCGATATACATGCGGTCTTTAAACCGCCTTCCGCAGCACCTAGGGTTGCTCTTAAACCGGCTCCACCAGCACCTACTACTACTACATCATATTCGTGGTCTATGAATTCATAATCTGACATCTATCAATCTCTTAAATTTAAAAAACACAACTTTATATAACAAATAAATTCTTATTCTTAATTAATACTATAAATTATTTCTATTAACCAAGGAAATACAATGAAATTAACTATAATAACCCTATATTAACCATTAATAACGATGTTGCCAATGCGACAATAGTGACCATAATTGAATTTAATCTTCCTAAAATAGATCTAGTTTTAACACCATCTACATAATCATCTAAAATATGGTTAAGTCCAATCCACATATGGAAAGACATTGATAGAGTAAAAATTATAACAATTAACCACATTAAATTATTTGAGAGGCCATCAAGGACAAAACTGTAAGATTTATTAATATTGTTAATAAAAAAATTGAAAACTATTACGCCTAAAACAATATTAACAACTGCAGTTAATCTTTGTTGTTTGAAATGTTTCGTACCTTCTTTGGGATGATGCATAACTAAACCTATAATATCCAAACTAAAGAAGCGGAAAGAAATGAAAAAAGAGCTGTTAAACGAGCCAACCATTCAATTGAATTTAAATCAAAGCCTAAACCAAAATCCCATATAAAATGTCTAATGCCGCCAAAAAGATGATGAAAAAACACCCACGTAAATAAGAAAAGAGCAAATTTTATAACTGAAAAAGAGAATAATTGATTAACAAAATTATATGATTCCTGACCAAAAAATATTGACAAATACCATGCTAAAAATAAAAAACTCCCAAGGTATAATATAAACCCAGACACCCTATGCATCATAGACATTATCATAGTGAATGATATTTTATACACCTGTAAATGTGGTGACATTGGTCTTTCAATTGTATCTATTTTATTTTTATTAGCCATTGATAGATATTACTCTTAAGATTATTCCAAATTTAATGATTTATTAAGGTGTTAAATATATAGTGTAAACATAATTTTAAAAGAAAATAATATTATGAAAAAAATTGCTGGTATTGATGGTTCTAAGGGTGGATGGGTATGTGTAAGTGGCTACGAAAATAATTACAAAGAATTAAAGTTTGAAAAATTAAAAGAATTTAATGATATTAAATTAAAAAATTTTAGTTTGGTATTAGTTGATATTCCTATCGGTCTTGATATTGACCTAAAAAAAGGCGGAAGAATCGTAGATAATTTAGCCCGCAAAGAATTATTAACGAATAAATCCAGCATATTTAATGCTCCATCAAGACTAGTTTTAGATGCCAAAAACTATGAAGAAGCCAATAGAATAAATAAAAGTAAGGGCATGGGGCTATCAAAGCAGAGCTGGAATTTGGTCAAAAAAATAAAAGAGGTTGATGGATACATAAAAAATTCAAAGGAAAGTATTATTTTTGAGTCACATCCAGAAATAATTTTCCAAATAATGAAAAAAAGTAAAATTTCTACAAAGAAAAAGAATAGCGAAGGAATAGTTGAGAGAAGAAATTTATTAGAAAAGAATGGATTTAATAGAGTTTTTTTAGAGAAAAATTTATTAGCAAAGGATAATTTTTATAAACAGGATGATTTTATAGATGCATGCTCATTATTTTGGTCCGCTAATAGAGCTATTGCGAATAAAGAAATTAGAATTCCAAATGATATATTATTAGATAGTGAAGGAGTAATAATGCAAATTAGGGTTTAATATAAAAACTCATCATTCAAAGCTTCGGCAATTTGTATGGTGTTCAAGGCCGCACCTTTTCTCAAATTATCTGAAACAACCCAAATATTTAGGCCATATTCAACAGTGTCATCCTTTCTTATTCGAGAGATATAGGTTTCATCAGTTCCCGAACATTCAACAGGGGTTGAGTAACCTCCATCATCCCTTTCATCCATAACTTTGCAACCACTTGAGTTTTCCAAGACCTCTCTTGCTTCATCTTCAGAAATATGAGAGTCGAATTCAATATTTATTGACTCCGCATGGCCAATAAAAGTAGGAACTCTTACACAAGTTGCATTTATGAGAATATCTGGTCTCATAATTTTTTTTGTTTCGTTAATCATTTTTTGTTCTTCTTCAGTATTTCCATTTTCTAAAAAAGGGCCAATATGAGGTATGACATTAAATGAAATTTGTTTAGTAAAATTTTCTGGTTCTATTTCCTGATTTGAAAAAATACCTTTTGTTTGATTGAATAATTCGTCCATAGCATTTTTACCAGCTCCAGATGTAGATTGATAAGTTGATACAGTAATACGATTTATAGATGCAATATCATCCAGCGGCTTTAAAGCAACAACCATTTGAATAGTTGAGCAATTAGGATTAGCAATAATATTTCTTGTTCTATACTGATCTAGCATTTCAATATTAACTTCGGGTACAACTAAAGGAACATCATGATCCATTCTAAATTTTGATGAATTATCTATAACAACACAGCCTTGTTCAGCTGCTATTGGAGCATATATTTCTGCTGTCTTACCTCCAGCAGAAAATAAAGCAATTTCTGTATCAGAGAAGTCATAGTTTGCTAAATTTTCAACTATCAAATCCCTATTTCCAAAAGAAATAGAATCACCCTCACTTCTTTCGGAGGCCAAGGCTATAACATTATCACAAGGAAAATTTCTTTCAGATAGAATATTAAGCATTTCTCTTCCAACATTTCCTGTGGCGCCAACAACTGCTATTTTATTAATACTCATATTTCACCCTAGCTTAGTTCATTAAGTTTAGAAATAACAGCATCACCCATTTCTGATGTTGATATAACCTTACTATCATTCGTAGATATATCTTTTGTCCTTAGGCCAGACTCTAAAACGCTTGAAATAGCTTTCTCCAGTAAATTAGCATCCTCTATTCTTGAAAAACTATATCTTAAAGCCATTGCAAAAGATAAAATCGAGGCAAGAGGATTTGCTATCCCTTGTCCTTCAATATCTGGAGCTGAACCATGAACTGGCTCGTAGAGAGCGTTACTAAAAATACCTTCATTTGCTTTACCCAAAGATGCTGACGGGAGCATTCCAAGTGAACCGGTTAACATAGCTGCAACGTCAGATAACATATCACCAAATAAATTATCAGTAACAATTACATCAAATTGTTTTGGCCACCTTACCAGCTGCATGCCACAATTATCAGCTAGCATATGTTCAAGTTGTACATCAGAAAATTTTTCATTATGAAGTTTTGTAACCTCTTCGTTCCAAAGTAATCCAGATTCCATAACATTACGTTTCTCTGAGGAGGTAACCTTATTATTCCTTTTTCTTGCTAATTCAAAAGCTACTTCAGCTATTCTATGAATTTCCCAAGTTTCGTATACTTGGGTATTGATACCCCTTCTATTTCCTGCACCCAAATCTTCAATACCTCTGGGCTCACCAAAATATATACCCCCCGTTAATTCCCTAACAATAATAATATCGAGACCTTCTATAATCTCTCTTTTTAATGCAGATGCTTCAACAAGTGCAGGAAAACACAAAGCAGGTCTAAGATTTGCAAATAGGTCTAGGTCCTTTCTTAATCTTAAAAGACCAGCTTCAGGTCTATTTTCATACTCTACATTATCCCACTTTGGTCCACCCACAGCACCAAAAAGAACTGCATCCGATTTTTTTGCAAGGGCCATTGCTTCTTCCGAAATAGCTGTCTTATTTAGATCATAAGATGCCCCGCCAACACTTTCATATTCTATTTCAGCTGATAAATTAGTTTCTTTATTAAACCAATGTATTACTCGATCGACCTCCTTCATAACCTCAGGGCCAATTCCGTCTCCAGGTAAAATTAAGATTTTATAAGCCATACTTCTAATCCCTCTCAGGAACCCTCCAAGCAAAATTATCTAGGATTTTTTTTTCATATTCATCTATAAAAGTGGCTTTTTCGAGAGTTGAGCCAATATCATCGAGTCCTTTTACTAGACAGTCTTTATTAATCGCATCAACCTCAAAAGAAAATTCCTTTTCCTTAATGATGATTAATTGATTTATTAAGTTAACCTCGAACTCAATACCTTTCATTGAGTCATCTACTAGTAAATTTATTTTTTCCTCACTCAACCTTATTGGTAGAATACCATTCTTAAAGCAGTTATTAAAAAATATATCAGCAAATGATGGAGCTATAATTACTTTGATACCAAAATCCAAAATAGACCATGGAGCATGCTCTCTGCTAGAACCACACCCGAAATTTTTTCCTGCAATTAATATTTTTGCTTTTGTAAAAGGATCTCTGTTTAAAACAAAACTTTCTATCTCATTACCATTCATATCATAACGCATTTCATCGAATAAATTTTTACCCAATCCAGAACGTTTAATGGTTTTGAGAAATTGTTTTGGAATAATCATATCAGTATCAATATTCATCATTAAGCTTAATTGATTACCTGACTTATTGAACATTGTTGCCGCAATGCCTTTTACTGAAGTAAATTTTTCCATGTTTAATTAATTAACTCCCTTACATCTGTTAGACAGCCTTTAATTGCTGCAGCTGCAGCCATGCTTGGGCTCACTAGATGTGTTCTCCCCTCTCTTCCTTGTCTTCCTTCAAAGTTTCTATTTGATGTTGATGCACATCGCTCTTTAGGGGCGAGCTTATCAGCATTCATAGCTAGGCACATAGAACATCCTGGCTCACGCCATTCGAATCCTGCACTTAAAAATATTTTATCAAGTCCTTCCTTTTCTGCTTGCTCCTTGACCAAACCAGAGCCTGGAACAACCATTGCCACAACATTACTTGATACTTTTTTTCCTTCAACTATTGATGCAGCTTCTCTTAAATCTTCTATCCTACCATTGGTACATGATCCAATGAAAACTCTATCTATTTCAACCCCTTTGATTGGAGAACCAGGTGTCAAATTCATATAATCGAGAGATCTTTTAACAGCGCTTCTTTTTGAGTCATCTTCTATATCCTCTGGCTTAGGAATATTCCCATCAATTGATATAACATCTTCCGGACTAGTGCCCCAAGTAACAAGAGGTGATAAATTTGTTGCATCAATTTCAATTGACTTATCATATTTTGCGCCTTCATCACTAGGAAGCATTTTCCAATATTCTAAAGCTTTATCCCAATCATCACCCTTTGGTGACATTGGTCTATCTTTAAGGTATTCAAATGTTTTCTCATCAGGAGCAATTAAACCTGCTCTAGCACCTGCTTCAATCGTTAAATTACATAAAGTCATTCTTCCTTCAATGCTAAGAGATTTTACTGCTTCACCAGTATACTCAATAACATAGCCAGTACCGCCAGCTGTTCCTATAGCTCCAATAACTGATAAAGCTAAATCTTTAGCAGTGACATTTTGATTGCATTTTCCATTTATTGTTACTTTAAAATTTTTTGCTTTTTTCTGAATTAATGTCTGTGTTGCAAGAACATGTTCAACCTCGGATGTTCCTATTCCATGCGCCAAAGCTCCAAAAGCTCCATGAGTAGATGTATGACTATCACCACAAACTATAGTCAATCCTGGCAACGTAAAGCCTTGCTCAGGTCCAATTATATGAACAATTCCTTGACGTTTATCACTGGTCTTAATGTATTCAATACCGAATTCGTTACAGTTATCTTCAAGAGTTTGAATTTGTATTTCAGACTCTTCGTCACCTATTCCTTTTGATCTATCGGTTGTTGGAATATTATGATCAGCTACTGCAAGAGCATTAGAAGGCTTTCTAACTGAACGATTAGACATCCTTAACCCTTCAAAAGCTTGTGGGCTAGTTACTTCATGTATGAGATGCCTATCAATATATAAAAGGCAATCGTTATTATCCTCATAGACTAGATGAGATTCCCATATTTTATCATAAATTGTTTTTGGTTTAGACATAATGCCCCCTCTCATTAAGGAGAATATATCTTAGGTTTCTTTTTGAGAAGCTTCGGTCTCATCAGATTTAGTTTCAGGGACTTGAGCAACTTTTTTTGATATATCACCTTTACGCTCAGTAATTCTTGCTGACTTACCTCTTCTAGATCTTAGATAATATAATTTTGACCTTCGAACACTACCCATTCTAACAACTTCAATGGAGTCAACTAAAGGGCTGTACAAAGAAAATACTCTCTCCACGCCCTCACCATAAGAAATTTTCCTTACAGTAAAGTTTTGATTAAGACCTTTTCCTGAACGAGCTATACATACACCTTCGTAGGCCTGCAATCTCTCACGTTCTCCTTCCTTAATACGGACATTAACCTTAACGGTATCACCTGAACGAAATTCAGGTATTTTTTTGTCCTTCATCAACTCTTCAATATGTTTAGCTTCTAATGATTCTACTATATTCATAACAATCAACTTTATTTAATTTTAATTTTTTTAACTGAGGTAGGTCAATTAGCACAGACATTACCTATAAGTCACCTTATTTTTACTAAATTTTGTCTTTTTTCTTTGCAATCAAATCTGGTCTTCTTAATTTCGTTAGATTTAATGACTGATTTTCTTGCCATTTCTTAATTGCCTTATGATTTCCTGACAACAAAATATCAGGAATCTTCAAGCCCTTAAAATCATTTGGTTTCGTATATTGTGGATACTCTAGAAGCCCATCGGTAAAGGTCTCTATTTTTTTTGAGTCTCTATTACCCAAAACATTAGGTAATAATCTAATTATGGAATCTAAGAAAGCAATTGTTGCTATCTCACCACCTGATAAAATGTAATCCCCTACAGAAATTTCTTCAATATTGTGCATTTCAATTATTCTTTGATCAATTCCTTCAAAATGTCCGCAAATAATTGAAACACCATTAATTATTGAAAACTGTTCGATCATTTCTTGATCTAAAGGCTTTCCTTTTGGTGAGAAATATATCATCGGCCTATTTTTTTTGAAACAATCATTTATTGCGCTGTCGAGAACATCTGCTCGCAAAACCATTCCCGGGCCTCCACCTGCAGGTTTCTCATCAACTGACTTATGAGGACCAAGACCATAGTCTTTCAAATCGAAAATATTTAAGTTCCAAATACCTTTTTCAAGAGCTTTTCCGGATAAACTTTTATCAAGAGGGCCAGGAAACATTTCAGGGTATAAGGTTAAAATATCAGCAGACCAAGTCATTTAATTATCCATTTCTTTAATTATTAATTTATTATTAATTTCAATATCTTGAACAAAATCCTTTGTAAAAGGAATCATTTCAATCTTTCCGCTAATGAGTTTAATTTCTATAATATCTCCTGCACCAAAATTATATATTGCTTTAACTTCACCAATCAAATTTCCTCCTAGAGTCTCAACACTTAATCCGACAAGTTCAGAGTGATACCAACTTTCATCATCTAATTTTCCAAGTTGATTAGAGTCAATAAATACATCTCTGTTTTTTAAACTTTCGGCCTCTTCTCTGGAATTTATGTTAAAAAACTTTAATGAGAAACTGTCACCTGAAATAAAATGTTTTTGTATTTTTAATTTCTCTTTTTTTTTGCCTAAATAGAGATATTTATAGGATTTAAACTTAATTAAATCTTTTGAAAAATAGTTTAGCTGGACATTGCCCTTTAGCCCCTTAGCATTACCAACAACACCAATAAAAATCAGATTGTTTTCTTCATCTACCACAAAGACTAGATAACATTATTTATCTTCTTTGTCAGCTGGAGCTTCTTCGGCTGGAGCTTCTTCGGCTGGAGCTTCTTCAGTTTTTGCTTCTTCGGCTGGAGCTTCTTCGGCTGGAGCTTCTTCAGTTTTTGCTTCTTCGGCTGGAGCTTCTTCGGCTGGAGCTTCTTCAGTTTTTGCTTCTTCGGCTGGAGCTTCTTCAGCTACCGCTTCTTCTTTGGGTTCTGGCTCTTTTTTTGGTTTAGCCTTTTGAGGATTATTTTTTGG
>Ga0222719_10000210_pt1 | contig 58726 bp, 72 predicted proteins | sample C33_34DmetaG_FD_165039 | JGI IMG/M metagenome (GOLD analysis project Ga0222719, IMG submission 165039) | Estuarine water microbial communities from San Francisco Bay, California, United States - C33_34D | ecosystem: Environmental > Aquatic > Marine > Unclassified | place: USA: California...
GTCATGGTGGTAAAGTTTCTACTGGCAACGATGCGAAAGACCTTGAACTATGCCGCATGGGTAAAGGCGGTAAGACCAAGAGTAAGGTCAATGAAGCAGGTAATTATACTAAACCCAGTATGCGTAAACGACTGTTTAACAAGATTAAAGCTGGCGGCAAAGGTGGCAAACCAGGACAGTGGTCAGCTCGTAAGGCTCAAATGTTGGCAAAGCAATACAAGGCAGCAGGGGGTGGCTATAAAGATTAATGGCACTGAAGAAGTCACAGAAAAGCCTCAAGTCTTGGACAAAGCAGAAATGGCGTACTAAAAGTGGCAAACCGTCTACCCAAGGTGCTAATGCTACTGGTGAACGGTATCTACCTTCTTCGGCTATTAAGTCTCTTAGCAGCAGTGAGTATGCAGCTACCACAAGAGCAAAACGACAAGGCACTAAGGCAGGTAAGCAGCATGTGGCTCAACCTAAAAAAATTGCAAAAAAAACCAAACGACACAGAAGTGTAGTGACATAGGATTACGTCATGGCAGTAGTAACACCAGATTTACCAGAACTCTTTGAGGAAGCATATGAGCGGGCTGGGCTTACTATGCGTACTGGCTATGACCTTAAAACAGCACGAAGAAGTCTTAACCTTTTAACATTGGAGTGGCAGAACCGTGGTCTTAATCTCTTCACTATTGAAGCGGGTACAATCGCTGTTACAGCAGGTACGGCAACGTATACCCTTCCTTCGGACACAATCGACATCATCGAACATCAAATCAGAACAGGCACAGGCACAAACCAAACAGACACGACCCTCGAAAGGATCAGTGTCTCAACCTACGCGCAGCAAACAAACAAAAACACGCAAGGTAGGCCGACCCAAATCTACGTCCAAAGGCTCCCAACGGAAACAAAAGTAACACTGTGGCCTGTGCCAGACAGTACAGAGACTTATACTATTGCTTACTATAGACTCAAAGGCATTGATGGATTGTCTTCTGGTGTTGGTGATTCGGTAACATCTGTACCACCAAGATTTGTTCCATGTCTCGTTACAGGAATGGCATACTATATTGCCATGAAAAAACCTGAAGTTTCTGGCAGAGTTGCTGCCTTAAAGCAAGAATACGAATTCCAATTCCAGCTTGCTGCGGATGAAGATACAGAGACAGCTTCAATTAAGTTTGTTCCGTATGACACATTCATGATAGGTGGCGCATGAGCTACGCTAAAGGTAAATACGCTTTTGGATTTTGCGACAAAACTGGATTCAGGTATCCATTGAGAGACCTAGTTCCAGAATTCAATAACGGGGTTAGAACAGGATTCCTTGTAGGAAGAGATGTTGCCGATCCCGATCAACCTCAAAATTTCTTAGGTCGGGTAAAAATATTTGACCCTCAATCACTACAGAATCCTAGACCAGACAGAGCAGAGATTGAGAGCCGTGGCTTGTTTGGTTGGAATCCTGTATGGAATGATGCGCAATACATGACAGCGCAAGTCGGAAGTGTTAATATAGCTATATCATAGGAGAATAGACATGGCTGCACCTAAGAAAAGACTTGGCAAAGGTAAGAACCGTTTAAAGTTTGAAGACGTTTCACCTCGTGCTGAAAAAGAAGAGCAAGAGATGCTAGACAAAAAAATGTACGGCGGAAAAATGAAAAAGCCTGTAGCCATGAAAGAAGGCGGCAAGTTGCGTATGGTCAACAAGAATGGCGAGGAAGTTCCATTTTTTGCAGCAGATGGCATTGGCAAGATGGGTTACGGCGGCAAAGTTAAGAAAATGAGATACGGGGGAACGTGTCGTGGTATGGGCGCGGCAACTCGTGGTGGCGATTTTACAAGAGATGGATAAGTTCAAATGAACTATTCTGAGCTAGTACAGGCAGTCAAGGACTATACTGAAAACACGGAAACAACTTTCGTGAACAACATTGATATGTTTATTCGTCAGGCAGAAGAGCGGATAAACAGAGATGTTCAGATACCTGAACTTCGAAAGAACGTTACAGGTAATGTGTCTGCAAGCAATCAGTACTTAGCTCGACCCTCTGACTTTCTGTCAACATTCTCTCTTGCTGTAATAGATGGAAGCAACAACTTCACATATCTTTTGGAGAAAGAAGTTAACTTTATCAGAGAGGCATATCCTAGTGCTTCTACTGAAGGGCTTCCAAAGTATTACGCGAACTTTGATGGCGAGAAGTCAGGATCGAATGGCAACTTTATACTGGGTCCAACTCCAGATGCAGCATATAATATAGAGCTGCATTACTACTATGATCCACCTTCAATCGTTACCTCTACGACATCTTGGCTTGGCGACAACGCCGAAACCACTCTTCTTTACGGCACCCTTTATGAGGCGTATACGTTTATGAAAGGTGAGCCAGATGTTCTGCAGAACTATCTACAGAGGTATCAGTCAGCCCTTATGAACATGGCTTCTCTTGGTGTGATGATTAAGAACGACTCTTATAGAGAGGATGCAGCATAATGGCTATTACTCAAACAACATGTACTTCGTTCAAGAAGGAACTGCTTGAGGCTGTGCATAACTTTACATCTCATACCTTTAAGATTGCACTGTACACGGATTCTGCTGATCTTGGCGCGGGAACCACAGTTTACTCTACAACAAATGAGATAACGAATACTTCGGGGACTGCTTACACGGCAGGGGGAAAGGCACTAACCACTATAGCGCCAACAAGCTCAGGGACTGTTGCGTTTGTGGATTTCGAGAATATCAGTTGGACAAGTGCTTCGTTTACGGCACGAGGTGCGCTGATATATAATTCTTCTGCTTCTAATAAAGCTGTCGCTGTGTTAGATTTTGGAAGTAACCGTGTAGTTTCGAACGATACGTTTGAGGTTCAGTTCCCAGTATCTTCTGCTACGACAGCTATAATTAGGATATCATAGGAGTTTACTTATGGCTAGTTTCACAAAGGTAAACGATTTCGTCGTAAACCTAGCAAATGCAATGGACTTGGATGCGGATACCTTAATCGTAGCCTTGTCAAACACAGACCCAACTTCAGGAACAGACGTTACTGCAGACGGTAACGGTATCTTGGCTAACGTGTCTCAGATTAGTTATACCAACTTATCTTCACGCACATTAGCAAACGTCACATCTACGCAGACATCAGGCACATATAAGCTGTCTGCTGACGACTTGACGCTTACTGCATCAGGTGGTTCAGTTGCTGCTTTCCGTTACATTGTAATTTACAATGATACAGTGACATCACCTGCAGACCCAGTGATTGGATATTACGATTACGGTACATCGTTGACTCTAAATGACGGTGACACGTTTACTATCGATATAGGTACAAACGGTATCCTGACACTAACATAAGGATAGCTTGTCGTGGCGAAGCTTTTTAATAGGGCAAAGATGACGACTGCCAGCACGGGGACTGGCACCGTCACACTGGGGAGTGCCGCTTCGGGCTTCCAAACCTTTGCGGCAGCGGGGGTATCTAACGGTGATGTCGTACAATACGTCATTGAAGAAGGTACAAACTTCGAAATAGGCACAGGAACGTACACAGCTACTGGAACGACGCTTACCCGTTCGCCTACAGAAAGCAGCAACGGCGGGAGTGCCATAAGTCTCGCTGGCGATGCAACTGTATCTATTACATCTGTAGCTGCTGACTACACTAGAATTCAGAATGCAGGGACTACCAAAGTAGAGGCCACGGCTACGGGAGCAACTGTTACTGGAAATATTGTTGTTACTGGCACTGTTGATGGCAGGGATGTAGCTGGTGATGGCACAAAGCTAGATACCATAGAATCCTCTGCTGATGTTACAGATAGTACAAATGTTGGTACATCTCTTACTGGATTTCCTACAGATACAGATGCAGCAAGCTCTGACCTAATACCAGTCTATGATGTAACAGCTTCTCGCTGGGAAAAGCAAACCATCTCTAATGCAGCTTTAGTTGGCCCGACTGGTCCTACTGGACCAACTGGCCCTACTGGGCCGCAGGGTGCGACTGGTGATACTGGACCCACTGGTCCTACTGGTCCCACGGGTGCCAAGGGACAAAAAGGGCAAACGGGCGCGACAGGCCCAACAGGTCCGACGGGTCCAACGGGTCCAACTGGAGCCAAGGGACAAAAGGGTGAGGTTGGCGCGACAGGCCCAACAGGCCCAACAGGTTCTACTGGTCCCACTGGTGCAACTGGTCCCACAGGCCAGAAAGGTCAAAAAGGTCAGACTGGAGCCACTGGTCCCACGGGTCCGACTGGGCCGCAAGGAGCTACGGGTCCAACTGGTCCAACTGGTCCACAAGGTCAAAAGGGCCAAAAAGGGCAAACGGGTAATACTGGACCCACGGGTTCCACAGGGCCGACTGGGGCGAAAGGTCAGAAAGGTCAGAAAGGAGAAGTAGGTGCAACTGGTCCTACAGGCTCTACTGGACCCACTGGACCTACTGGTCCTACTGGACCCACTGGGCCTACAGGTCAGAAGGGGCAAAAAGGCCAGACAGGTAATACTGGTCCTACTGGACCTACTGGCGCGACTGGTCCTACTGGTCAAAAGGGTCAGAAAGGCGAGACTGGCCCCACTGGTCCGACAGGCGCTACAGGGCCGACTGGGGCGAAAGGTCAGAAAGGTCAGAAGGGTGATACAGGTTCTACAGGGCCGACAGGGCCGACAGGTCCAGCAGGCGGTACGGGACCAACTGGTGCGAAAGGGCAAAAGGGCGACGGTGGCTCAACCACTGCAACAGCAGAGGTGTATGTTTATGCTGCATATCGTTCAGGTCAAATAACACTTTACCCAGGCTTTAACGTTGGTAGCTACCACAGTCACGTTGGCGGTCAAAGTAATGGCAACCAAACTGGTACTTTTACTGGTGGATCGTATGTCAACGGTCCAAACTATGGCAGCTTTCAAAATTACATATCAATTGCTATAAGAACAGGATAGAAATTAAAGGATTATAACTGAAGCGCTAATAGTGAAAGGACACGAAGATGGCGATAAAAGTAGGCGGTACATCCGTTATTAGTGACAGTAGGGTTTTAGAAAATGTCACTGGATTAAAAACAATAGACGGCACCAGTGTGTTAGGGTCAGGAGACCTTACAACTTCTGATGTAAAGGCAGAGGTGTATGTTTATTCTGCATTCCGTTCAGGGACAACAACACTTTACCCAGGCTTTAACATTGGGAGTTATCATAGTCATGTTGGCGGGCAATCAACTGGCAACGAAACTGGTACTTTTACTGGTGGATCGTATGTCAACGGTCCAAACTATGGTAGCTCCCAGAATTACATATCAATTGCTGTAAGAACAGGATAAAAACATGACAAATAGTGTACAAAACACATGGTGCTGGGTTCTTTACGAACATGGCAACGAAAACAATGTTTATCAACTTAGCCGCACAGAGTTTGAACCTGACTTAACTTCTTTCCCAAGCCACCTAACGTATGCTGAGATAACACAATCAGTTTATGATGGCACGACGAATTATTTGCAATACAGGTACAATTCTGACGGCACTCTTACCGAAATTAACCATGATGAAAACATTTCAGGATATAATCGCTACCTGCGCAATGAGCTATTGGCAGAGACAGATCAGTATGCTGTTGGCGACAGAGTGATCTCAGATGAAATGCGCACGTATCGTCAAGCATTGCGTGACTTGACTTCACACGCTAACTGGCCTGATTTAGAAGAAGGCGATTGGCCTGTGAAGCCTGATTAAATTTTCAAAGGGTGGGGAAAATGGTAAGACAAAATTGGAGAATATGGCCTAGTTCGATAGATGTTTCTGCGATATTAGAACAGCCAGAGACGAAGAGCGTAAATCAAGCGTCTACATTTGGTGGGGAAAATCTAGACCACCGCCGTAGTCGCGTGGCTTGGCTTACAGGCAATCAGGAAGTGCAGTCTCTGCTTGATCCGTATGTGGCGCAAGCAAAAGAAATCATGGGCATTGATGTAGGATTCAATGCTGAGATGCAGTTTACAGAATATCATGCTTCAGAAGGTGGCAAATATGACTGGCACCATGATGTAAACTGGAATGACAATGATGGAACTGACCGCAAACTGTCCTTAACTGTGCAGTTAAGTGATCCATCTGATTATGACGGCGGGGACTTCGAGTTTTCAGAGGTTGAGCAATTGCCTGACTTTGCCAAGCAGCAAGGAACTGTTATGGTATTTCCTAGCTATCTTTCACACAGAGTTACGCCTGTAACTAGGGGGGTTCGTCGATCTCTTGTTGCTTGGTTCTCTGGTCCAACATGGCGATAATATATCAGATAAGTTTACATGGTTCCGCATTTGATGCTCGAAACTTAACATGGGAAGAGGCTAAGTTACAAAGTGGATGCAAGCCAGACGCAGAATGGTTGGACCCCATACACAAACGATCTTTGTTAAAAGGAGAGTTTGGCTGTGCGGTAAGCCATTTACGTGTATGGGAGCAAATAGTTCAATCGAACTTAAATGGGATTATCTTAGAAGAAGATGCTGTTTTCGATTATATTAATGTTGGGCATGTAGATTCTTTATTGGCAAGATACGACAGCGTGTGGCTAGGCTATCGCTGGAATGACATGGGGTATTGGTACAACTGCCATGCTTATGCGCTATCACCAAGGACAGCAAAGCACTTGATCGAAGGCTTTAAAGATAGCATTATACCTGTAGATGAGTGGGTTCCTTCTAAGCTAAAGGGTAAAAACAATTACTTCTATAAGAATGAAGTGGTTAAACAAATCCCAAGAAATATTAGGCCGTCTACAATAGAGGAGACAGAAGTGTTAAGTGGTGGGGTAAATTTTAAAATTGTGACCGTTGCTACAGAGCCAGAAAAGATGTGGGCTTTAGAGCAGTCAGCAAAGAAGTACGGGGTAGAAGTACACAACTTAGGTAAAGATCATCCTTGGAGAGACCCTATGGATGGGCTTGCTGGAATGCCAAAAATACAGCTTGTCAATGAATATTTAGCCACCTTGCAAGACGATGATGTCGTTCTGTTTATGGATGGATATGACACGTTTTTTGCAGATGACCCTAAAGTTGTTTTAGAAAGATACCTGCAGTTTGGTGCCGATATTGTGTTTGGTGCCGAAAGCGAACACTGGCCCTTGGTTAGTGATGACTTCATGCGCAATAAGTGGCCTGATACTGGAACGCCATATAAGTACTTAAACAGTGGCCTATATATTGGCAGGGCAAAAGCCTTACATGAGTTTATTGCGCAGGATTCACCTGGATCAGCAAGCAAAGATGATCAGCTTTATTGTCAGTTGAGGTACCTCAAAACGCTGCCGTCTCAAATAGTGGATAAGGGTTATCGTTTTCCATACACAGTAAAGCTAGATGTTGAGGCTTACATTTTTCAGAACCATGAACCCAACATACGTGTTGTAGAGGGGCAGCTTTGGAATGACATTACAGGCTGCTGTGGCTGTATATATCACGGGAATGGTGGTGCGGATGCAAAAGCTCTTTTTGTTTCTATGGCTAAAAGGTTTGGGTTAGTTGAAAAAGCACAGCCCGTAAGTCCGTATTACTTAACTTTGGACTATGATGAAGTTGGTCCAGATATTCTTGTTACTGATTTCTTATCTCAGCGGCAATGTGATTTCTTAATTCAGAAATCTGAAAGCTATGGCGGCTGGAGCCAAATGGATGGGGATAAGTTCCCCGCCCAAGAGATACGCATTCGCAAGATGGGTTTGTGGCACGAGTATGAAAGGCTATGGGCAGAAAAGCTGGCAAAGATATGTGAGCAGTACTGGACCCCAGAAGCCTATGTTGGTTTACGCGATGCATTTACTATGAAGTATTCTATAGACACACAGACAACTCTGGGTCTGCATACAGACGCTTCATTGTTTACTGGCAGCGTAAAGCTTAACGACAATTATTCTGGAGCTGAACTTATATTCCCACGCCAAAACTTCACAAACAAAGACGTTCCTGTTGGTAAGTGCCTACTATTCCCAGGCATGGTGACTCATGGGCATTCAGTTAATGAACTTATGGGTGGCGTTAAGTACAGCCTAACTATGTGGACAAGCAGGTACAAAGGAGACCTGAATGGGTAAGCTCTTTGTTGAGATTGGCGCTGCTAACTTTGATACTCTATTGCCTTTAGCTCAGATGGGTTGGAGAGGGATTGTTGTAGAACCTGTGCCTCGCCTTTATGAAGAATGTAAGAAGATGTTTTCTAGTTATGATGTCACAGTGGTTCAAGCTGCTGTGTCTGACTACAATGGGGAAATAGACTTTGCAGTAGCACGGGATGACGGTTCTTGGTTGTCTGGGTGTTCTCATGTCGTGAGCCGCAATCATTTAGGTTATAAACTTAGTACAAACCCAGATAGGGTTGGTGATTTTGATGAAAGAATAGTCGTTCCTTGCATCACATTAGACACATTGTTGCAGGACGTGGAATCCGTAGATTTTATGAAAGTCGATGCAGAGGGCCATGAAAACAATATCTTCAATAGCTATTCGTTTCGTATAAAGCCTTCAGTTTTAAAGATTGAACACAAGCACATAGATGACAAGTTGCTAGTCAGAAATTTAGAATCCAATGGGTATTTGGTTTGGACGGAAAAAGATGATATATATGGGATAATCTAACAAAGGACACTTTGTATGCTTACCCAACGTCCCATAGCCAGCGCCCCGATAGGCGCGTCTGGTAATTCTGCTTTTCATGTTAATCTAGTAAGCGGCACCTTTACGCTCAGTATGCACGGTGCCTCAAAGCTAATTACAAACGTCAAAGATACAGGCGTATTTACTTTAGACGGTAGAGCTATAACATTCACGATAGCGCTGAATGTAAACGCCGACTCTGGTTCGTTTGCCTTAACTGGACAAGACGTGGACCTAAGACGCGGTAAGGTTATGATCGCTGATAGCGGATCATTTACCTATGCGGGCCAAGCTATTGAAAATCAGATAGCAGTAAGCGTTGACCTAGCGTCAGGCACATTCACAATAACTGATCAGGATGCTGCAGTAACCGCACAGCTAAACATGGATGCGGAGTCTGGCACGTTTACTTATACTGGTCAGACTATCAGAAGGCAGCGTACTGAGGTAACTCAATCAGGAACCTTCACACTTACAGGACAAGATATAGGCACCCGTATAGCCTTAAATGAATCTCTTGAGGCTGGCTCCTTCTCCATAACAGGACGAGATATAACTGGCGATATAACTGAAGTTGTTACCTCTGGTTCATTTGCCTTAACTGGTAATGATGCTGATTTTGCAAAGGCAATGAATATAGATGCGGCTTCTGGATCGTTTGCTCTCACTGGTCAAGATGCGTCTTTTGCCTTGGCGGTCAGCGTTTCTTTGGATTCTGGTACGTTTGTTCTTACTGGTCAGGACACATCACAGAATATTACTGAAGTCATAGAGGCTGGTCCGTTTACCTACTCAGGTCAACCTGTTGTAATAAACAAGTCCATGAACTTAGCTGCAGATGCAGGATCGTTCGCGCTGACAGGACAAGATGCGACATTTGTTTTTGCCGTTACTATGAGCGTAGAGAGTGGAACATTTGTTCTAACTGGTCAAGATATACCGAAGTCCATTTCAGAACGCCTAGAGTCTGGGACATTTACATATACTGGTCAGGATATATCGTTTAAGCAGGGTGTGTTCTCTGGCAGCTTTGAGCTTGTTGTTGGCTTATCAAGTGTCACTGTCTATGGTGAACTTATCCCAAGTCAGAATCCAAACTATACAGATATAACAAATTCAGATGATCCAAACTGGCAACTTGTTGCTTAAAACTCAAATTGCACGTATACTTTGTGCAACTCAAATTAGTTCAATAGAACTTTAGAGAAGGTTCGATATGGCTTCATATACAAATATCAGTGGTGTCAAACTTATAACAACTGGCGATGAAGCTGGTACGTGGGGGGCCAGTACAAACACAAACTTAGAGATATTAGACGCTGCGTCTAAAGGCTTTAAGAAGATTACTATGGTAGATTCAGACTACACTCTACCTCTGGACAATAACCCTAGTGCCGTTGAAAATGGTCATTATGCGGGTATTGAGTTTTCTGGTGCCAACTCCGCCGAAAGAACTATTACATTAGAGCAGAACGATCATACACTTGTATATACGTTCCTCAATAATACAGGTCAAAACTTGGTTATTAAGCAGGGCGATGGTTCTGGTGGAACAGTTACGATAGCTGATGGCTTTAGTGCTATGGTGTTCTGTGATGGCGCGGGTACTGGGGCAAAGGTTACGGATGTATCTTCGGCAGCTAAGGCTCAAGCTTTAGCAAACTCAAGAAACTTTTCTATTACTGGTGATATCACAGCGGCAGCGGTTGCCTTTGATGGCACGGGTAACGTGGCTTTAAGTGCTGCAATAACAGCCGATACGATTGTAAACGCTGATATCAAGTCGGACGCTGCGATTGTAGACACCAAGCTGGCAACAATATCTACCGCAAGTAAAGTTTCAAACTCAGCCACAACAGCAACAAACGCCAATACTGCAAGTGCTATTGTTGCGCGAGATGGTAGTGGTAACTTTAGTGCTGGAACAATCACTGCGGCCTTAACTGGAAACGTAACAGGTAACGTGACGGGTAATGTTACAGGAGACTTAACAGGTGATGTGACGGGCGATCTAACTGGTACAGTTCTGACCGCAGCGCAGACAAACATTACGTCTTTGGGCACTCTCACAACCCTAACTGTTGATGACATTACCATTAATGGAAGTACAATTTCAGATGCAGGTGACTTGACCTTAGATGTTGGTGGGGACATTTCTTTCGATGCAGACGGCTCTCAAATATACTTCAAAGATAACGGCGTTGTAAGATACACTTTCAACCTAGACGCTACCCCTTCAATGGATGTGTCTGGTGAGTTTACTGTGAATGTATCCTCTGACATTACATTGGATGCAGATGGTGGAGATATCTATCTGAAAGATGACAACGTAACTGCAGGTAAGATAGACATATCAACCGCTAATGAGCTGAACTTTCACTCAGGTAATAACAACGAGCAACTCAAAGTTGTAGGCACAGGGGTCAATGCTGTAGGTGGTTTGCGAGTTGGTGATACTACAGCGCCTACAGATAATGATATCTATGCTACAGGCGATATTATAGCCGCTCAATCTATGGTTGCTGGGGATTCTATTACCGCAGGTAATGAATTGATCATGAGTGGAGGCGCATCAGACTGGACGTTTGAGATAGATGGCAGCAACAATCTAGTGATCCAATACAATGGAACATCTCTCTTAAAGCTAAGTAGCACTGGTGATTTGCAAGTAGCGGGTGATGTTGAAGCTGATGCGACTCTTTGAGGTATGTGATGGCGTTTACACAGTTAAGATTTAAACCTGGGATCAATAAGGAGATAACTCCTTACTCTGAGGAAAACGGGTGGATCGATTGTGACAAGGTTAGGTTTCGCTTTGGTTACCCAGAAAAGTTAAATGGTTGGGAAAAGAATAGTACTAACTCATTTCTTGGGAGCTGCCGTGGCCTTCATGAATGGGTTGCTCTCAGTGGTGAAAAGTTTCTAGGTGTTGGCACACAGTTAAAATACTACATAAAGCAAGGTACTGATTACAACGATATCACACCTATAAGGCTTACGACTAGTGCGGGCGATGTTACCTTTTCAGCTACCAATGGGTCTTCTACTATTACGGTCACAGAAGTAAATCACGGTGCTGTTGAAAACGATTTTGTTACCTTTAGTGGGGCAACTACTTTAGGCGGCAACATTACTGCAGATATACTAAATCAAGAGTATGAAGTTGTAAGCATTACTGACGGTAACACATATACAATCCAAGCCAGAACTGTAAGTACGATATCTAGCATAACAGAAGACGGATCGCTGAACCCCACTTTAGTCACGGCAAATTCTAGTGATACAGGGAATGGCGGCTCATCTGTTGTTGGTGCATACCAAATAGGTACAGGGCTTAACTCTGCAGTTTCAGGTACTGGTTGGGGTGCAGGTTTGTTTGGCGGTACTAACAACGGCGCACTACAGACAACTCTCAATGAAGGTGGGACACTTAGTGACAGCGATACTACAATTACTGTTACGTCTGCCACGGGCATTGTAGCAAGCGATGTAATCTTGATCGGTGGTACTGAGCTTGTTTTGGTTGGTGGGGTTAGCTCAAATGATCTTACTGGATGTACTCGTGGTCACAACGGTACAACCGCTTCATCTCACGCAGATGGTTCTGTAGTTCGCCTAACAGAGGGCAATGCCGATAGTGCAGATGACTTTAACGGTTGGGGTGAGGGCGTTGCCACAGGTACTCAAACAGCCACAACAGGTCTAAGAATATGGTCACATGACAACTTCGGGGAAGACTTGATCTTCAATGAACGTAACGGTCAAGTGTTCTACTGGGATAAAACAAATGGCGTGACAACTCGTGGTGTAGAGCTTTCCACACTTTCAGGAACGCCACGGTCTGTTCCGCAGAAGTGCGCTCAAATCTTGCTGTCAGACAGGGACAGGCACGTAATCGCTTTTGGCTCTGATGGGTTAGGTGGTTCATCTGATACGCAGGGCAATGGCACACAAGACCCCATGCTGATTAGATTCTCTAGTCAGGAAGACCCAATAGATTGGTATCCAACAGATACAAACACCGCTGGTGATTTAAGGATCGATACAGGCTCAAGGATTGTTCAGGCTGTTGAGACACGTCAGCAAATCGCTGTGTACACCGATACCGCTGTGTACGCCATGCAGTTTATTGGTCCGCCTTTTACCTTTGGTATAAATCTAGTTTCGTCAAACATAACTATCGCAAGCCCAAAAGCAGCCATTGCTGTAAACGATATTGTTTATTGGATGGGCAATGCAGAATTCTACAGCTATGCGGGTTCGGTCCAGAGAATACCATGCACCGTTCGTGATTACGTCTTTGATGACTTCAACATCAGCCAGATAGAAAAGGTTGTCGCGGGTTCAAACGTATCGTTTGCAGAGGTGTGGTGGTTCTATCCATCTGCGGATTCGGAAGAGAACGATAGATATGTAGTCTACAATTACCAAGAAGGTATTTGGTATATCGGTACACTAGCAAGAACAGCTTGGCTAGATCGTGGTGTTAGCAGTTTGCCAATTGCTACGAGCAGTGATGGTTACTTATACAATCATGAGACAGGCGCAAAAGCTGATGGTCAGGCAATGACTTCTTACATAGAATCTGGAGATATGGGTATCTCTGACGGCAACAACTTCAGCTTTATAAGCCGTGTCATACCTGACTTGAACTTCAGAGAAACTAACGTAAACGATACTACGGTAAACTTTGTATTGAATGCAAAAAATGCCCCAGGTCAGGTTAATCAGCAGACCGAAACAGACACTATTACAAAGACATCTAATGTACCAGTTGACCAATACACGAACCAGTATCAGACTAGGTTGAGAGGTAGAAGTTTTACCTTCAAGGTAGAATCAACCGATGCAGATGTGTTATGGAGACTTGGAATACCAAGGATAGACATAAGACAGGACGGTAGAAGATGAGTATAGCACCAGTACCATATTTTCCTGTGCCGCCTGTACAGTATTCGCCACAGTATATGGCAGAAATAACTAGGGCGTTTTCTACCTTTGCTTTGCAGATGACAAACCCTGCTATAGCAAAGCCCGTCCTTATAGAGATTCCAACGTCTGCTCAGTCTGGTGACAAGGTGGGGACTGTTTACGAGACTGAAGGCGTACTGAGAATAAAATTCGCTACATCCGCTGACAACACTGTCGGCCTACCATTACCAAGTTATACGGTGGCTACGCTACCAACTGTAGAGACAGGCACACTAATATACGTTTCTGATGGGGCTGCTGGCAGTCCTGTTGTTGCGTTTGGTGACGGGTCCAACTGGCTGCGTGTCGATACTAGAGCTGCCGTTTCTACTTAGGAGATCACTATGGCACACACGATTATAGACAACTACAAAATTTTCCCCAGACTGATGATGTTCGTTGTAACTATACTGACCTATCAAAGCGTTCACTGGTATATGGGATTGGAATCGCCCACAAACGGTCAGGCAGGTCTTGTATCTGTGTGTATGGGCGCACTCACTGGCTGCTTCGGCATCTGGATGAACAAAGAAGCTAAGACGGATCGTGGAGTAGTATAATGGCTACATATAGAGATGGTAAGCGAGTAGACGGTGGGCCTTCCGATAGGCACTATGAGATACTTGCATCTCATGGCAACACAGACGCTATCCCTCAAAGCAGAAGATCAGAGTTTGTCGCGGCTCCTGCTCCTAGACAGAATAGAGGCGGTATATTTAACAGTGGCTATACCAACATAAGAGATATGTTTGACGGCGGTGGCCCAGGCCGTAGCGGCGCTAGATTCTCTAGTAGAGACACAGGTGCATACGACACTAACAATGACAACTACATATCTGAAGCCGAATACTCTGCAGCATCAAGCAGTCCAGATTTCTCAAGAACTCAAGGTGGAATAGCAGCTATATCAAACTTTCTAGGAGCCAGACCTCGTGGCTCTTATGGGCGTGAACGCGCTCTTGGCCCGCGCGGAACTAACATTGGCACATCAGGTATTGCAAATTACATTGCTGGTGGTGGCATGTTTGGCCCCATGCTTGGAGGCGGTCCTACCAAACTCCAACAAGCATACCCAGGAATGGATCAGGGTATGATGTTTACTATTCAAAACTTGATAGATTCTGGAATGACACCAGAACAGGCTGCGGCGTATGTCGGAGCCAACAACACTGGAGGCTCTATTGTAAAGCCTATGCTCAGACCCACAATGGGAATGAATATGGGTGGATTGATGGCGCTGCGTGACTACAACATGGGTATGCAAATGGGTATGGGGCAGTCGGTATGATACAGGCACTGATAGGACCACTGACTGAACTAGCGGGTGGATGGCTCAAGGGTAAGGCAGATGCGCAAGCTGCCGCTGCAAACCTTAAACTTGTAGAGGCGGAAGCGAAAGCAACCATAATGAAGAGCGCCGCTACGAGCGAGGCGGAGTGGGAAAAGATTATGGCGCAGGGGACCATGAACTCGTGGAAAGACGAGTATCTGGTCCTACTTTTCAGTATTCCGCTAATCCTCTGTTTTACAGGAGATTGGGGGCGCACCACGGTAGCAGAAGGCTTCGCTGCTTTGGAGACAATGCCTGAGTGGTATCAATATACGTTGGGTGTAATCGTAGCTAGTAGCTTCGCCGTGAGGTCTGCTACTAAGTTCTTTGGCGGTAAGAAGTGATGGAAAACCTGAAGGTACCTATAGCTCTTGTGGCAGCGATGGCTGTGCAACTAGCTGGCGGTGTCTGGTGGGTATCACAACAGGCTGCAACCATTGCAAGCCTAGAAGAAACGGTTAGTCAGCTTGGTTCGAAAATGGCTATCGAAGATAACGTAAATCTAAAACGTGATGTTAAAGATGCGTTTATGGAGATTGAGTATTTGTGGGATGAGCTAGACGAGTTGTGGGAAGATCATGACAATCTGGCCCGTACAATCGGTGCAATTACCTCACTACAGCAGCGTGTGGCGTTGCTTGAAAACGAACTCAAATACGTCAATCGTGATCATGACAGTATGCTTGATATGAAGGGGAGTATGAAATGACTTTTAAACTAAGCAGACGTAGCCTAGATCGTCTTGAGGGTATCGACGATAGACTACAAGAAGTTGTGAAGATGGCTATCACGCTCACGAAAACCGACTTCGGAGTGGTGCAAGGGATGAGAACCATCGAACAGCAGAAGGAGTTGGTTGCCAAAGGTGCCAGTAAAACCATGAAGTCCAAGCACCTTGAGGGTAAAGCTTTTGACATTATGGCCTTTGTAAATGGCAGAGCGAGTTGGGAATTAAACTTGTATGATGACCTAGCAGATGCGATCAAAGAAGCAGCTACCGTACTTGGTGTGCCAATTTGTTGGGGCGCAGCTTGGGGTACACCCGATATGCCATACCCTATGGACATCCGTAAGTGGGATGGGACTATGGAAGAAGCCATGAATGCCTACATTGACTTGCGTCGATCTCAGGGACGTAGACCGTTTATCGACGGACCACACTTTGAATTGATAGGTTAGTCGAATGATGGTAAAGTGCAATTGAACTAATTGAGAGGTCTCAATGTTACCGTTTCTTTTAAGCTTAGGACTGCCCGCTCTTGCTAGTACTGGTGCGCTTGGTGCGACTTTGGGCGGAATGTCTGGCGCTGCCCTCGCTGGTATGGGCGCGGGGCTTGGTTCTTTTTTTGAAACTGGTGATGTTGGAAAGGGAATAAAAACAGGTTTAGTTTCTTTCCTTGGCGGCAAACTGCTTGGCGGACTAGGTGGTGGTGTATCTGGTTTAAAGGACTCAGCCGCTGCTGACGCAGTTCTTTCAGGATCAGCACAGGCATCTATGGGTCAAGGTGCGTTCAAAGAAGCTGTTAAAGCTGCTGGCACTAAGGTTCCATTCTCAGGAATACTTGGTGACAACGTGGGTTCTGCCATTCTGCAACCTGGGGTTATGACTGCAGCGGGCTTAGGTTCTGTTGCAAATGCCGCCCAGAAAGAGCCAGAAAAAAGAGAAGATGGTGAAAGATTTGAACCACCTCTACCAGCATCGCTAAAAAGACAGGTAACTATAGGTGATCCTCTAGAAGGTTCTGGTGAGCAAACTTACTTTGACTACACATATACCCCAGACCCTACGCTTGAATACCCGTACATCGACTACGGCACTTTGCAGGAAAGAAATAGACAAGGCGCAGGGATAATGGGCCTCGCTGAAGGTGGTGAAGTGGAATCTATGAATGAGAAAGACATCATTCTAGAATCCATCAAAGCCATAAAAGGAATGAAGGAAGACACAGAGGCTCAGGAAGTTTTGGGTGTATTCCTAGCGACATATGGTGAAGAAGCTCTTCGTGATCTAGTAAGCTCTGTGCAGTCTGGTGAGTTTGATGAAACTGTTGAGCGTTTTGAAAACGGTGAGAATGGAATCGTTCGTGGGCCTGGGGATGGTTCTGGAAGTGATGATAAAGTTCCTGCAACTTTAGATAATCAGCAGGATGTCCTGTTGACGGAAGGCGAATATGTCTTCCGCGAACCAACTACTGATGCGCTTACTAAAGCGTATGGTGGTGGCTTCTTAGATAAGATCAATGAAGCTGAGGGAGATGCACCAGAGGTGCTGAGAAAAATGGTGGGATAATTGAGAGTAAGTGCTGTTCCGAAGGAGGCGGTCAAGTACATATGGAAGGACGTTGAAAGGGTACTGAAGAAAAGTGTTGCTACTGCTGAAACAAAGATTCAGTTGATAGATGTTCTAAAAGGAATTCTGGACGACACTTATGTTCTTTGGGTAGTATTTGAAGAAGACAAAGTTGTCGCAGCATTTACTACTAGAATAATTGAGTATCCGCAGCGGAGAAGTATGGCACTTGATTGGGTAGGTGGAAGTAGAATGAAAGAATGGTTGGATATCGGTATGGAAAAGGTTATCGAATTTGCCTCTCTTAATAACTGCGAACACCTAGAAGGCTATGGTCGTAAGGCTTGGGGGAGGGCTTTAAATAAATATGGGTTCTACCCAGAGTATATTGCGTTTCGCATGGAGATAGAAAATGGGTAAAGGCAGTTCAACGCCAACACAGCAGGTAGTGCAATCAACAGGTCTGCCTGATTATGTTGACCCGTATTTTAAGCGACTTCTCAAGGGTGCTGAAGAGGCAACAATGCCCTTCGATCCAGAAACTGGAGAGTCAACCTACACCCCATATACAGGTGAAAGACTTACTCGAAGCGCAAATTACGGAGACATTACTGGTGCCAGACAAAATATCCGCAACATAGCGAATACAGGTCTTACTGGGATGAATGAAGCCCTTGCCGCCCAGAGGTCTGGTATAGCTGGCCTGACTACTCTAGCGGGTGCGCCTCCTAGCTTTACCGCGTCCTCGTTCTCTGCGACAGATGTTGACCCTTATTCTGGCTTCACCGCTGGCACGGCTAGTCCATATTCTAAGTTTACTGCAGGTACTGCAGACCCATTTAGTGAATTCCAAAAGGCAGACTTTAGCAAAGCTCAAGGAACAGCGTTTGATTTTGGACCCGCTCGTCAGTTCACAGGCCAAGAAGTCGCTGACTACATGGACCCATACATGCAGAACGTGGTTGATCTGCAGAAGCGTGAAGCAATCAAAGACTTTTCTCAACAGCAAGCTGGTAGAGATGCATCAGCAGTTCAAGCGGGTGCGTTTGGGGGTTCTCGTCAGGCCGTTGCTCAAGGTATGGCAGAACAAAACTTGCAGCAAAGACTTGGTGACATTCAGCAGGTAGGTAGCCAAGCAGCCTTTGACCGTGCAATGCAGATGTTTGAGTCTGATCGCGCAGCACAAATGGATGTTGAGGGTCGCCGCGCAGCAGAAGCAGCCAGAGTTCAGGGTATTGACGTTGGCGAAACAGGACGCACACAGACGGGTGCCGCAGCAGAGATGGCACGAACACAGGCCGCAAGAGCGGCTGAACTTGCACGGACCCAAGGCATTGGTCTTGATGAGGCGGCGCGAGTTCAAGCGGCAGAGGCGGCAGAGCTTGCTAGAACACAGGGCATCGGGATTGATGAGGCCGCTCGTATACAGGCGGGTAAAGCTGCTGAGTTAGGTCGCACACAAGGTATCGATGTTGGTGAGGCGGCTCGTATTCAGGCAGCAAGTGCGGCAGAGCAAGCTAGAATTCAAGCGGCTAGAGAAGCACAAAGATACGGAACTGCAGGTTTATATGGCGATATAATGGGTGCAGGTCGCGGTCTTGTGGGCTTAGGTGAGCTAGAGCGTGGCACTGATATACAGGGTGCGCAGCTTCTAGAGACATTAGGACGTGACATTCGTGGGGAAGATCAGGCTAGACTTGATCTTGCATATCAAGATTTCTTGCGTCAGCAAGACTATCCGATCAGTCAGTACGAGAGATACGCAGGTATCCTAAGTGGTGTGCCGACTGGTTCTTTGGATCGCACAACTCAGCAGTATGCAAGCTACAATCCAATCCAACAGGCTCTTGGTGCAGGAATCTCTGCACTTGGTTTATACAGGGGACTAGGCGGAGGTTACGGAGCTTAACATGAATATCATAGAGCAGACAGAAGCACTCAAAGACCTTCCCGATCAAAGATTAATGCAAGAGATGCAGGCACCCACAGGGCTTGCGCCTCAATTTCTTGTTCTTACTGAGCTGAAACGCCGCAAGAGAATGCGTGATGACTATCAGCGTCAGCAAGCCGCTGACATGAAGACGGTTGCCGAAGAGACTATCACCGCCGCAGGTGTCCCGCAGGGTGGCATCATGCAGATGGCTCAAGCCATGAACCCAAATAGTTCAATTGCACAAAACACTGGAATGGACCAGGCACCTCAAATGCAGCCTACCCGCATGGCTGATGGCGGTGTAGTTGAAATGCAAACAGGTGGTCTAATTACTGCTATCGCTAATTTAAAAGCGAACTATCCAGAGATTTATGCACAATACAAAGACTCACCTAATCTAAACCAAGTTGCTATAGCAGCAATGGATGGCATGGTTGCAGAAACACCAGAGCTTACTGGCTTGGAGCAGATGGAAGGGGGACGCAGTTTTGATACCTTGCGTGGTTTATTCACTGACCCATCTAATCGTGCCGTTACAAGGCAAGCACTTGAAACTGAGGCAATGCAGTCAGAGCTTAACGCTGCCGCTGAAGCTCAACGTAATGCTGCTCTTGAGCAGGGTGGTGAATCTTTGTTTTCGGAAGGCTCTGTCACTGAGTATCTAAGGGGTACACCAGAAGGCGGCTTCCCCAGAACCAGTGAAGCGTATGGTATTTCAGGAACTATGGTTTCTCCAGATGTTGAGGACTATATTCCATCACAAGGTGGTGTTGCAGACCAGAGCTTTGTTCTGCAAAGGCCAGAAGGTGCGAATCTTAATGTTCCGTCCACAATGGGTGGTGATAGGCCATCTGGTATAGATGCATCTACGTTTAAAACTTTTGATGTAAGAAGTGGTATGGGTGATGTATACGCTGAACCTGAGAAGATTAGGGCTGCAGAAGATGCTGCTCTTGCAGGCATTGGTTCTCTTGGTGGTGCGCTTACAATGGATGAAGCCATTGCAGCAGCAGCAAGACAGAGAATGGATGCTCCTATAAGTCCTCAAGTTGAGCAGCCAATGCTTGTTGATCAGATGGCAACAGCAAGCATCGAAGATGAATCCCCAATGATCGCAGAGCTTGCTCGCCAAGCTGAAATCAAGCGCATGATGGAGATCAACGAAATCCCAGAACCTTCTCCAGAAGCTGGCCCAATATCTTCTGCCTTAGTTGACCTTGGTGAGGCGGGAATTGAAGGTCTTGGAAGTTCTTTTGAAGCAGGTGTTGATGCTCTCCAGTCCTTGACAGAAGGTGGTGATGAAGGAATGCCAGAGCCTACCCCTGCGTCCGCACTACCAGAAGGGTTTACACTTGGTGATGGGACAACAGCAGAAGGTTCCTTATCGTTTGGTGAGATGCTTTCCAGACCAGAAGATACATCCACTGCCCCAGCGGGTAAAAAAGATACTGGCGGACAGAAGGCTAGTGCAACATCATCTCTTGGGGGCATCGAAGGTCGTATTGCACAGATGCTTGAAGATAAAGAGAAGAACGCTCAGAGCGATAAGTGGATGGCACTTGCTCAGGCAGGTATGGCCCTTATGTCATCAAAGGAACCAACGCTTGCGGGTGCCATAGGTGAAGCAGGTCTTGTTGGTGTGGGTGCCTTGAAGAAAGGTAAAGCTCAGTATGACAAAGATGTTCTTGATCTTCTAACTCTACAGCAACGTATAGATGCACAGAAAGCACGGGCTTCTAGAAAGACTGGTGGTCTAACTGCAAGCAATATGATTAGCTTGATGGATGATCTTCGTGATTATAAAGGCGACATTCAAGATAGAATTGATGCCCTCAACGATCCTACAAACTTGATGAGTGAAGAAGAGAAGGTCGCACAGCTTCAAAGACTTCAGGCAGAATTGATGCGCACTGATATCGAGCTTGGCACTTATCGTAACGCTCTTCGTGGGGGTGGATCAACCACAACTCCGATTGACGTAAGAGGTGGATCACAAACTCAGAGTGGTGTAGGATACAGCTTAGGCACAGCTACACAATAAGGAGATGACTCTTGGGCGTTTTTCAACAAGTAGGTCAGTTCTCTGGTAATCCATATTCTTTCACTATCGCGGGTGATGCACCGACTGAGCAGGAAGCTGCTCGTATCTCGCAGATATTAGATCAGCAAGAGTCACCTTATCGTCAGCAATATGAGTCCATGTATGGCGGTATAGCTGCGCTGCCTCAAGCAGAGGAAGAAGAAAACGATGAGATGGCTCTTCGTAGAAGTCTTCGCCTTGGCGGTCAGCAAGTAAAGTCATTGTTTGGTACTGCCGTTGAAGAAGCGGGCAGAGGTTTTGGCTTTGAGGGTGTTGAGCAATTTGGTCGAGGTATGGAAGAATCCGCAGAGCAACGTCTGCGTGAGCTTCAAGAAGATACCCCAGTAACACGCCTTGAGGATGTAGATGATCTATCTTCTGCATTAACTTACACTGGCGAAACTGTAGGTCAGCAGGTTCCTATTCTTGGAACAACATTGGCGGGTGCGGGTGCAGGTTTCTTAGTTGGTGGTCCATTTGGTGCTATCGCAGGTGGTGCTGCGGCATCATTCCCACTTCTTTTTGGTGGAAACGTACAGCGTCAAGAAGAGCAGGTCGCCAAGGGTGAGCTTAAAAGTGTAGATATCGAAAAGGCTCTTGTTGCAGCAGGCGGTCAGGCTGCAATTGAAGGTATTGCAGGTCGTATTCTTGCTCTTGCGCCCTTCGCCAAGGGAGCGGGTAGCATATGGACGAGAGCAGCCAAAGGTGTTGGTGTCGGCACTGCTGCAGAGGTTCCAACTGAGATTACACAGCAGCTTATAGAACGCGCTCAAGCAGGTCTTCCTATAGATAGTGACGAAGCTATAAAGGAATACGTCGAGGCAGGTGTTGCTGCAGGTATTCTTGGTGGTGGTATCGGTGGTATTGGTGGCACCTTACAAAGAGATACTCGTGATGATGACAAGAGTAGAGAGCTTAACGAAGATATCGTAGAAGCTGCTGCTGAGACAAGAGATCGTTTGGGTTACGCTTCAACTATTAGCCAAGAGATAACTAAAGAAGCAGAGGCGCAAGCAGAAGCCGCAATAGATGCAGAAACCGTTGAGGCAAAGGAGCGCAATGCTCAAGAGCCAGCGGCATTCTCTGAGGTCACAACAGAAGAAGAGTTCTCTGGGAAAACATTTAACAAGACGCAATATGATCGTGTCCTTCAGCAGATCAAAGCTGACATTGCGCGAGAGAAAGCACTGAGTGTCACTGGCATACAGCAGGGCGTAAAGAAAGATATACCTGAGACAAAGGTCAGTCAGGTTCGTGACATCATGTCAGAGCTAGAGGCACGAGGATACTTACAGTCTCAGCCACAACCTGCCGCAGTTCGTGATCGTGCGACAGGTGTTAGATATACACCTGCTCCTCAGTACGCAGCCACACAGAACATCGTGCCTCAATTGAAGACACCAGATGTTTCCTATCGTCGCCAGATCGATATCGCCAATGAAGCGATAGAGAAAAACAACCGCATCATGGAAGACCTGAAACTTGATCTGGATTCCGTCCGTCAGTTTGGTCGAGACTTACAGGGTAAGCGTACCAGTGAGGATGCGATTAACTACGAAATCACAAGGCTTGGTGAGCGCAACAAGCAGTACAATGGCGTTGTCAATGAAGCACAGCAGGGGCTGCAGCGCCTTGGTCGCTTGCCGTATGTGCCTCGTGTAACGCCTGAATTCAACAGATCACAGAAGATCGAACGCAAGGTTGCAGCAGCCAAAGCGCGTAGCGTTGCAGATCAGGTCAAAGAAAAAGTTCAATCGAACAAACCTGTATTCACACCTGCCCTGACTGAGAAACAGGACAAGGTGTTCAAGTCTATTCGTGGTCGCCTTGATGGCTATGGACTAAAAGATGTTCGCCTCAGTGCAGAGCAGATTGTCGATGGTGGTGAAGGTACATACAACCCAACCAACCGCATGATCAGTTTGTCTATGGGTTTATACGATCCAAAGCTATCAGAGACAGAACTGTTTGACCGTGTGGGTGAGGTTCTTGACCACGAGACAGTTCATGCCCTGAAGGAGATGAACGTCATCAAGCCCGATGAATGGAAGGCACTGACCAATGCAGCAGCTAAGGTTAAGTACACCAAGTTAAAGGGCGGCGAAAAGCAGAAGCGCAAGTACACATATCTAGACAGAGCCAAGCGTTTGTATGGCGATATGGATGGTGAAATCCAGTCTGAGGAAGCCGTTGCGGAGATGTTCCGCGATTATAATGCGGGAAGATTAAAGCTCGCTGGGAAGCCCCAGGGACTGTTCACGAAGATTAAAAATTTCTTCAAGTCTATCATTGGCGGGGCTACAGATAATGGCTTCACAGATGTTCAATCAATCTTTGATGAGATAGTCGTAGGCAACATTGGGCAGCGTGAGCGTGATGTGGCTGTTGATCTGAGCGTAGAGCCTGAGTCTAGACAATCACGTCTTGGTGGGCTTCCGCCTCAAGCTCAGGCTGCAATCAGAGACTTGAGTGCATTCCTGCAGACATCACCAAGCAAGGCTGAAATTGAACGCCACCCTGCTGTTGAGCTTGTTGTTCAGGCAATGTCAGGTCGCAGCCAGACAATAGACGCAGAGGGATATGGCTCTAGTAATTGGCATGAAAATAGAGTATACAATGTTCGTGGTGACCAAGTCAGAGGCACACGAAACGTACTCCCAGTCATTATCAAAGACGCTCTAACCCTGCCATATAGAGAGATGGGTCTTGGATATCAGCCCATTGCGTATGACAGAAAAGCGTTTGTTCTTATTGGCCCACCTGCCGCAGGTAAATCCACAATTGCCAACGAGCTTGCAGTTGCAAACAATGCAGCAATCCCAGATGCGGATGAGGTGAAGGCATTTATCCCAGAGTTCGATGGCGGTATTGGCGCAGGTGCGGTGCATGAGGAGAGCGTTGAGCTTCTAGCTGCAGCACAGAATTCAATGATGGATCAGGGTCTGAACATTATTGCTCAGAAGGTTGGTCATAGTGACAAGAGTATTCGTAAGCTAATTAATTCCTTCAAGGATAAAGGATACGATGTAAGTCTGATCAACATGTCAGTGACACCAGACATTGCGTTTGGTCGTATGCTGTCACGGTTTATCAAGAAGGGTCGGATCATCCCGCCTGATTACTTCAATGACATTGGCACAAAACCAAGTGCCGTATACAGAACTCTAAGAGAGGAGGGCATCGCTGATGGCTATGCAGAAATCGACAACAACGGTGCCTTCGGGGCAGACAAACCAGTCCTCGACATCTCAGGGAAAAACCCGCTTATCGGCTCTAGGTTCAATCCTCAAGTCGGAGGACAGAGAGCCGTCCAAGGCACTGAAGCAAATATTGACAGACAACCCGATACGCTTGGAAGAGATGCTTCCTTAAAGTTCTCCAGACTTCAGCGCAGCCCAAGCGTAGGCGGTCTTCAAGACTTTATTCGCAGTAACCCCGATGGTTTCACCATTGACCCTGTGTCTATGGAACCTGCATCTGGGGGCTTTGTTGTAGCCCCACTGAAAGAGGCAGAAATAATTGTCGGAGAGACCTTGCCAGAAGAGGTATTATTAGGTTATATAGAGGACAATAAGGACATATCTGCAGCGATCAACAGACCTGTATACCTTGGTGGTTGGTTCGACAATGACTCTCAGCAATATTTCCTAGACAATACTTTGATACTGCCTACTGCAGAAGAAGCACTTTACATTGCTGAGGCTGCAGATCAACTGGCGATCTTTGACCTGAATAATTTTGAGGAGATCAGGACCAATGAAGGAATCAGACAACTCCAAGAAAGTGGTGCTTACAGAGGTGACACCGCAATCGGATACCAAAGAAACCTTGCGGAAGTTGGTCGCCGCTTTGCGGAAGCAAGGGATAACCGTAACGCCCGCCAAAGAGAACAGCTTACTAGAGGAGTAGAGGGCTTTAGGCAGTCACGTCTAACCCTACCTCTAACACCTGAGCAACGTGCCGCTAGTATTCTGGATTACCTAGACCCAGATACTGGTCAGCCTAAGTTTAAGAACAAGCAGGGTTCAGAAACCCTTGTAAGTTTTGCCAACAAGCTGCTTGAGCTTAGAGGCACTCGTCCATATGACATCGTCAACTCAGAGCAAGACCGTGAAGAGGTTGCTCGTATCATGGCTGCTGAGGCAGAGGCTGCGCTTCTATCTAGCAGTGATGCGATTGGTTGGTACGATGCCAAGCTAAAATTAGCCAAACAGATTTTGTTCCCCGTGTACCCAGAGGTTTCTCCTCTACGTCCAGATGGTACAGAGAACCCATTGTATGACCCTGCATCTGAGCATGCGTTTGACTATGCAACAGCCGTCACCTCAAACGGTTTATCAGTAATCGATAACTACCTGCTGGCATCTCGCCAGTATGACGCATGGAAGAACAGTCAAGACGGAAGGTTCCCATTGTCTTCCTCTGGCAAGCAGGGTCAGTCCATGATCAAGGCATGGGAATTCTGGAACGCACTCACTGATCTTGGATATGACTCAAACCAGATCAACGAACTCCTCACAATGCAGATGCGTAAAGGTGACCTTGCTGCCTTAATGACAGATGTCTTTGGCGTTGAGAGAGTAAAAGACCTGCCATTCAAGATCGATGGCAAAGAGTTGGCTGACGAGATTGTAGGCGTTGCCTATGTGATAGGTCCAAAGATTGGTAATGGTTTCTATCAGAACCTGCGCGGCAACTTTAATCCACTTACAATGGACCGCTGGTGGATGCGCTTTGTTAACCGCATCACTGGTAATCCTATCGTCAATTATCGTGACGAGCTTGTACAAGAAAACAAGGACAAGCTATGGGAGCTTATCTCCAACCCAAGCAGCTTGACAGATACTGACAAGCAGCTCCTGGGGGATACATTGGAATCTCTTGATATCACTACTATTGAGAAAAGTGATATTGAACTTATTGCTCCACAGGTACAAAAAGTCTGGGACAAGAACTTCTACAACAAGGCATTCAATGACAAGCTAGATGAGCTTGCTGATCAGTATGACTTCGTCGTTACGTCTGGCGGCACTATCACTGGTCGAGATGCCAACAAGGTTAAGAAGTTAGCTCAAGATGCACGTCCTAAATCTACAGACTTGGCACTAGCAGCCAAGAACTTTGCAGCGAAAATAAAGCCTGAGCTTCAAGAAGACCCACGAAATGCCCGCGAGCGTTCAGCTATGAGGGCTGCTGCAAATCGTGCTCGTGATCTACTTAGCAACTTAGGTGTCGATTTAACTAACGCAGACTTCCAAGCTCTTATGTGGTACGCAGAGAAGCGCATCTTCGAGGCTGGGGGTGTTCGTAAAGGTCGTGGTGATGACAACGACTACGCTGATGGCGCGATTGCCATCCTCAAAAACAAAGGTGTAAGCGATGACAAAATCAAAGCCACACTCCCCGATTCAGAGCGAGGAAGGATCAGTGGTGTCAAATCTCAGCTCGACAGAGATTCTGAAATTGGCAGAGAGGTTGATGCGATACAACGAGGCCCAGAAGAAGGGAACTTCTTCGCCCCAAGAGAGCTAACACTTCTTGATGGGTCGATGGCACCTCAGTCACAACTGACTACAGATCAGCTACAGCAAACAGAATCTGACCTGTCAGGTATAGAAGTCGATCCAGAGTTACCGCCTCAAAGGTTCTCTCGCATGGTTCCCGCACAGGCACTTGTACCTGTACGTGCGCCAGTCAACATGGCAGATGGGTCACCTAATCCTGTCTATGGGTACTTCAGAGATGATAGCACAGGTCGGCTTCGCCCTATTGTTCTGCCCAAGGGATCACACAAGACATACGAGAGTGGCGTTGAGGTAGGTCAAGGATTGTTCCACATTCAGCAGCGCAACCATGACAAAGAGCTTGTACTTAACTCAGGATACAAGCGTGTAGAGAATGCCATCTTTGATCTTCTTCGTCGCTGGCAAGATCAGGGATATGATGACGGTGAAGCGGTCATCTCCTATCCAAGTCAAGGCAATATCGTTCTTGAGTGGCGGAACAACATGGCGTTCAAAGCGCCACCTATGCGTCTTGTTCTGCAGTCAGGTCGTGAGCTACCAAATGCACCTGCCAAGGATGTGTTCTATGTTAAGACATTCTTCCCGATCCTAGAGAAGAAGGCACGTAAGACGGCACCTGTTCGTGCATCTCGTATGTTCAGTGCATTGCCAGAACAGATTGAAACCAAGAAGTCTTCATTAACTTATGCCAGAACATCAGACGTGTTGGCAAAAGGTCTTGGCTTCTTTGTTCCAAAAGAAAAGGCTCAGACTGCAGCGGACGGAATAATCCGTAGGTTCCAAGACAACATGCTGCCAGTTGGTCGCATGATCCAAGAACTTCAGCAAAAGAATGCTACTATCACAGATGCATTTGATCCGTACCTACAGGAAGAATTGTATCATGGCCGTGTCGGTGCAGAGATTGAGAGCCGTGAGAAAACAATCTACAAAGATGCCGTTGACGCAGTTAAGGGTGTTAACATTGCTCAAGGTAAGATTGATCAACTGAAAGCTCTCTCTGACAAAGCATCAGAAACTGGTGATGGCTTCGTTAAGAAAGCCCTTGATAGCTACCCAAGCAAGAAACTGGCGGTGGTTGATGCTGTTCTTTATGCGACACATGCCAAGGAACGTAACGCATTCATTAGACAAAGAGACCCAGACAATACATCTGGTTCTGGTATGTCAGACACAGAAGCTGATGCAATCTTAGCATGGGTAGCAACACTAGATGCACCAAGTATCGCAGCATTGCAGCAGGTTCAGCAGAGTGTTCGCAGCATTGTTGGCAACACAAACACAACACGAGCAGACTACGGCCTCATACCAGAAGACTTACGCACTGATACTAACTTCAATTCTTACGTGCCTCTGCGTGGCAAGGTAGACTTGTTAGAAGATGAGATGGATTTCACTCGCCCCGCAGGCGGTGCTCCGTTTGGGGTGCGAGGAAAAGAAGATCGTCGTGCGCTGGGCCGTTTCGATTATGCCACAGATATTCTGGCAACTGTAATCAATCAGAACCAGAATTCTGTCGTTCGTGGTGAACGCAACAAGGTCGGCCAAGCATTCATTGGATTGCTTCGAGAAAACCCAGACAAGACCCGTGGCTATGGTCGTATCCTAGATCGTATGCCAACACGCCGTGTGTTGGACTCATCAGGTAAGGTAAGAGAAATACCTGACATGATGGGAGGGCAAGACCCTAACATCTTTGTTGCGAAAGAAGATGGCAAGGATGTCTTTGTTGAGTTAAACGATGTTCGTTTAGCAAACGCGCTGAAGGGCACAGACGGAACAGGTGCGAGTTCTCTGTCTGGTATTAACCGCGCACTTGGAAAGCTGAACAGATACCTGTCTAACATCAACACCTCTTACAACCCAGAATTCTTTATCACCAACATCGTTCGCGATATTCAGACAGCAGGTATTAACGTGCAGCAGTTTGATGCGGATGGTATGGTTAAGAGTATTGCCAAGGATTACACCAAAGCATTTGGTGGCATTAAGAGAGCAATCAGAAACGGTGACACAAATAGTGAGTGGGCAAAAATATATGCCGACTTCGTCCGTGATGGTGGTCAGAACTCTGCCAACCCTATGAATAGTGTAGCTGATCAGATGGCAAACATCAGCAACTTGCTAGGTGATATTGCTGAAGATGGTGTGCGTGGCAAGTTCAACAAGATGAAGAACAGCTTCGCAGGTGAAAAGACTAAGTCACTTCTAAAGTTCCTAGAAGACTACAACACTGTGGCTGAGAACGCTGTACGTGTTGCTGTATACAAGGGACTCAAGGATAAGGGGTTCTCGAACGAGAGAGCAGCACAGGCCGCACGTAATGTGACTGTAAACTTTGGGAAAGGTGGAGAGTACAAAACTCTCATGAACTCTTACTACTTGTTCTACAATGCATCTGTACAAGGTTCATTTGCACTTTTCAACGCGTTCTTAAAATCGCCAAAGGTTCGCAAGCTATGGGGCGCATTGATTATTTCAGGTGTTATGCAAGATGTTATTAACTCTGCATTCTCTGAAGAAGATGATGACGAGATCAAAGTCTATGACAAGATACCTGATTACATCCTTGAGCATAACCTGATCCTACCAACATTTGGAATGGGTGACAGATCGTACCTCGCTATACCAATGCCGTATGGGTTGAACATGGCTGTTAATGCGGGTCGTGCATTTAGCCGTACACTACGTGGCGAATACTCTGCATCAGAGGGTGCCAACTCAATCATCATGACAGCAGTGGACGCTCTGAACCCAATCGGGGGCACTGAGAACATGGCGAACTTTGTGGCACCAACTGTGGCTGATCCATTCATTGAGATCATGCGCAATGAAAACTATGCGGGAGTGCCAATATATAAGCAGCAGTATCCTGGGGACCAATCGCCTGATAGCCAACGATACTTTAACAGCGTAAGCCCGTCAGCACGTTGGGTTACTGACAACTTGAACTCCTTGACAGGCGGCACTAGCGAGATGTCTGGCTTCGTGGACTGGAACCCAGAGATCATGGATTACTGGTTCGAATATCTGACTGGTGGTATTGGGCGGTTCGTACAAAGAACAGGTGAACTCCCTGCTCGTATCTACACAGATGGCTTCAATGAAGACCTGACCCGCGAGATACCTTTCGTTCGCAAAGCAATCGGTAGCGTGTCAGAGCGTGAGAACATCGGGTTATTTGTTGAGAAACGTGATCGCATCTTGAACGTGGGTTCAGAGATTAAGGCGGCACAAGAAGCGGGTGACCGTGGCCGCCTCATGTCAGCGCAAGAGAAGTACTCTGAAGAGATTGCTCTACTGCCACGCGTCAAGGCTATCAATAATGCTATTAAGAAAATATCGCGGCAGCAAAATGCTATCCGCGATAATGTAAATCTTCCTGATAGTCAGCGCCAGTTGTTGTTGGAACGCTTAGATAAGCAGAAGCAAATGCTATACGCTCGTGGCAACATGATCATGAAGGACTATCGATAAAGTTCAATTGAACAAAAAAGAGGGGGCTTTTAGGTATTGACCAAATACCAACCCCCTCTTGTCCAATCACCTCGAAAGGATACTAGGCTTGGACTGCCGTGGTTAAGTGTATGCCTTTCACAACGCACTCACGGCTTACGGCCCAATGACGAGCAGTATCATTGGGGCTTTGTTCATTTAAGCATTACAAATCTGCTAGTAGGGATTAGGCCGATGGCTTCAATGTCGGATGGATCGTTGCGGCGGTTCCATCCCTCACCACTGAACTCAACCTCGCACTTCATATCAAGGTTGCAGTAACCAGTTCTGTCTGACCACTGAACCACAAACAAGCAAGGTACGTCACACACGTTCTTCAGGTTCTGTGCCATAAGTAACTTGGTTAGTGATATGAAGCATGTTGGATACTTATCATACGGAACATTCCTATGTCGCATCTCAACGAATGCCTGTATCTTCTTGCCTCGTAATGCAACGTAGTCAAACTGTGCATACTTCATCTGACGCTGCATCTTGCACTTCCACTTTTCTTCCAAAAGAAGCGCAAGTTGTCTTTCGTTTTCTGCGTCAGCTTGGTTCTCGTAGGTTGGTTTCATGTTTACTATCTATCCACTCTAATATCTCTGAATACTTCCAACGCTTAACACGCTCACTAAAGACAATCTCTTTAGGGAAGCTCTGGTCTTCTTTTATAATCTTACGCATAGACTTGGGATGCATTGACATCATTTCTGCCACCCCATGAATGTCCATTAGCTTTTCTTCCATTGCCGAAAGTCCTCTCGTAGTGTTTCAAACTTGCTTCGGGCATCAGGATTATCTCTAAACTCTGACCGTGATTTGATGCCACAGTATTTACGAACAGCGGCGACTGCCGCATCTTCGATCTTGAATGGATCGATATCCTCTATCAATCCACAGTCATGCAGGTACTCACCAAACTCTTGGTTACGGCACAGTAAACCTGCTGATGCTATCAGTCGCTCGACGCGCTGAAACTCTTCTCGTGTCTCTGGCTCGTCCTCATCGTTGAGTCGAACCATAGCCACCATGTATCTTGTCCCCACCCAGTCAGTGTGTAGTTCTGAGGGGCAGTCATTTGGGTGCACGTTGAGGCGTAGTATGATGCCGTTCCTGTCCTGAGACATGGATACCTTTACGGCCTCGAACCCCATTGCTGCATCTCTAATGTTACTCATTGTATCTTTCCCAGTTTCTCTTCGCCCACTCTAAAGGATCGATCCCTTCTAAATCCCACCATGTACGCTCATCGCCAAAGCGATGCAGTGTCATGTGACAGTCGTGACACAGAGGTACAGCCCAGTTATCTCCCGACCTGATGCCTACACCACGTTCCCCAACATGCTGTAGGTGGTGCGCCTCTGCGCCACGTCTGCACACTAAGCAGGGTGAACCCCGCAAAGTATTCAGATACTTCTCATTCCGAATGTTTTTATGTTTCGGAATGAGCATAGATTACGCCAGACCGCACTTCTTCTCGTCCCAGTCTTCCATATAGAAACCATGCTTTGGAAGTGATGCCTGTTTCATTTCGGCTCCTACTCTGAACTTGTGCCAAGACAACATGATGTATTTCATCCTAGTTATCGTGGTGTACTTGTCCGATCTCATGTCACTATTTATCAGCTTGTTCCTTATGAAGACGATAGGATCGTATTCATAATTATTCTGACCATCGCGCCATGTTCTTATGAATTCATTGGCTTCTTGTTCGTATCCAGTTTGAGTTCCGACATAATGCATAGCTGCAAGAACATTGTCAGACTTATGGAATGCTCCAATGCAATAAGACACACTCTCTGCCAAGTTTGGATGCTTATCTAGAATTGCATCAAGCTCATTGACTGTCCAACCATGATCCTTTGGGTCTCTCTTAGCTATCAGGGCAAGCATCTTTGTAGATGCAGCAAGTCTATTGTAGTTGACATGCCCATTGATTTTTAATTGATCTCCAAAGGTTCTCTTCTTTCCACTATCAATTGTAAGCATAACTTCATCTGGCAATTCTTTAACCAGTATTGTCCAAAATGGTTCTTTGGATTTCTCACATGCCATCAATCTTTGCTGACCATCTAAAAGAACACCTGTTTCAGAAACACAAATAGAGTGTCCGTTAAAAATGAACATACGAGCAAGCATGTCTCTTGCATAAAGAGAGACAACTTTATTGTTCGCTTTTCTATTCTTTGTATTGATGTCTAAAAACTCTTTGGCTTTAGATGGTGTCATCAAATACTTCTCGACGCTTACGTTAGCAATCCAGTCTTCGACGTTACGATGTTTCATAGCTTTCTCCACTCGCTTGAAAATTAAAATGGTATCTCATCGTCCATTTGATTGGACGAGTTCTGATTTGATGGATACCCTGACGGTGCTTGGTATCCGCTGTTGTCTTTGCGCTCTCTCAACAAGTCGCTGCGCAATGACAGAAATGGCTTGCCATTCTTCGACACTTTTCTCCAACCAACTAGGTTTGCTTTTGGGTTCTGCACCCCTTCTTGTAGTTGGTTCCATAGGTCAGTCACCGTTTCATGATCCATTTCAATGTTGCCAGTATAGTCTGGCTGACGTTCATTCTGCTTTCGATCATTTTGAAACAGAATTCCTGATGCGGGATATTGTTGCGACATTACTTCTTCTCCTTCGCAAGTTCTTTTTTCTTAGTTGAGATCGCTGCCCCAACTGACTCATAGGCTGTGGAAGCCTCTTCTTTTGCGCGTTCAAACAATGGTTTGTTTGCCACGTAAAACTTATTCAAAGTCTCCGTACTCTTGATAGAATTAACCCAAGCTACAGCTACATCTGCCCAAGCATCCCAATCGTATATGGCACGAGGCTCACGATCTTCTTTCTTGTAGGCACCTGCGTTTATCATGTATCCAAGCGGTTCGCCTGGAGCTTCCTCTTCTTTTTGTTCAATTGAACTTTTTTCTGAGGCGTTCTGTGGGGACGTTACAGGCGAGTTTACTTTCTTTGTGGGGGTGGGGTTAGGTTTTTTCTTTACCTCTTCCTGCCGCCCCTCTCCGTCACTCTGAGGGATATCCTCACCTGCATAGATGTAGTGACCTAGTCCGTGCATGGCGATAGCCTTCGCAAAGCAGCGCATTCTAGCGTCACTGATCTGTCGTGATGTTGGCCCAGAGATAGCGTTGTTTCTGTTATCCATAACAGGCAACCACATCATGTGGTCCTGATCTTCTACGGTCACAGTGACACGCACTTCAACGGTGCTATCTGGGTAAATGATATCGTCGTGAACTTCATACGATGCATTGGGGTATTTAGATTTAACCTCACCCCAAGCCCAAGCCCAAGACAGATAACTCAATCCCATCTTCTCTTGCTTCTTATCATTCACGTTAATTGAGGATAGTGTTTTCCATACTGACATTACTTTCTCCATCCAGTAAATTGTTCACAAAACTCCGCTACTCCGCAGTAGTTTCCTTCGCATCGGGTCTTCTCGCCCTTTCTGTGTTCGATCTCTAGCTTCCTATCGCTACCATCGACATGCTCCTGAGCTTTCTCCAGACTGTCCCAGAGTTTCAAAGCTCTCTTCTTCCCCGCTTCTTTAACAGCGTACTGATCTGGCTTTGCCCATTGATCTTCCGTTGAGCAGCGGGGGAACTGATCGTATAGATCATAGTCCATCTGTGCTTCTTGGTGGGCATCGACGCGCTCGTAGATATAATCCTCACGTTCCTCTTTGCTCCACAGGGGAAGCTCCACAACCACCACTGGTGCCTGTGGATACTCAGGATCGAACTGAGCCTTGCGTCTTTGCCAGTCTCTGAGGATAGCGCAGATGCGTATCTTACTCACTGTCTTCCCACGATTGGAACCGTTGTCAGAGTTTTCAACAAGCCAAGCATAGCAGTTTTGCTGACGCTCCCATTCCTTCTTGCCAAGGATTACTGACCAAGCTGACGTAACCTTGTAGTCCGTTATCTGCACGGTGCCATCAGGAAGAACCTCTTGATGGTCAAGCGCACCAGAAAGAACCCAGTTAGCCACGGTTGCGTAAAGGCGTTCCTCTACCTGCACATGCTCTGGGTCATCGGCACTTTCAAGAATGTGATGGACTGCCGTACCAAACAGAGGCCAGATCATATCAGTGACATCTGTCTCTGCATCTTTGGCGTATAAGTCTTTCATAATCCGCACTCGTGGTGCGTCGATCAATGTTGTTACGCTGATGTCTGCCTTGCCTTTCGTGTACTTATCGTCACGAGCAAAGTTCAAGAACGCATCAGGCAAGTCGTACTTGTTTGTGATTTTCATTGTTTTCTCCACTGGTCTGTAGTTAAATCACACATGGAATACAAAGTCAAATAGGAATATTTAGGGGAAGATATGAGCAATTTTGACGTTACATTTACGGTATATGGTGAACCCGCATCGAAAGCAAACTCACGCAAGATGGTAGTGATCAAAGGGCGACCTGCCCTGATCAAGTCAGCCAAAGCGAGAGCCTATGTTACGATGTTCGAAAGCCAATGCCCTGTCATGGAAGTGCCAACGACTGATGATGTTGTCGTTGAGATGATGATACACTACGCTTCACGCCGCCCTGATTTGGATGAGAGCTTGATACTGGATTGCATGCAGGGACGCATCTACAAAAACGACAGGCAGGTGAAGCAGAAGTTTATCTATTGGGGGTTGGACAAGGAAGAGCCGCGTTCGATCATTCGTGTCCGCTCATGTGATGTAAAAAATATTCCAGACTATCTTTCATACGATACTGTTATGATATCGGAAGACGTTCGGTAGACGATATTATATATCGGTAGACTAAGTATATATATTATATATTAGGCGGGAAAAAATTGGGAAGTTGACTGCTCGTATCTGTTTCTTCTATGATGTCGGGATAGAGTAGGAGATAGCCGTGCAGATCGAACAACAAGTTCGTGGCGAGGCGTACAGATTGGGGCAAGGTCAACACAAGATCAAATGTCCAAGCTGTTCCCCAAGCCGCAAAAATAAAACCGACAGAACGCTCTCTCTAAAAATTGAACAAGACAAAATACTGTTCCAGTGTTGGCACTGTGATCAGCAAGGCATTGTTCCTTTGGCAGAGCGAGTAGAAAAAATTAATAGAGTGGAACCAATGTCCGTTGCAAAGAATGTAGAAAAGACCCCGCTTACTGGGGCAGCACTGGCGTGGCTTGAGGGCCGTGGCATCAGTGAAGAAACAGCCAACAAGGCTAGACTGGTATCGACTAGAGCTTGGGTTCAGGCAATCGGTGCTGAGACAGAATGCATCATGTTTCCCTATACAAACGAGGGGCAAGAGTATGCATACAAGGTGAGATCACTTGAGGGCAAAGGCTTCAAGTGTAACGGTGCCCCCCAGACTTTTTTCAACATTGAAAATGTAGAGCGGGACGATGACCTGATCATTTGCGAGGGCGAAATGGACGCGCTTGCATTCATGGAAACAGGCTATGAGAGCGTTGTATCTGTACCAAATGGTGCAGTAATGAAGGTTGTCGATGGGCAGATCGATCCAAAAGAAGATAATAAATTCAAGTTCTTATGGGCTGCTAAGAAAAAGATTGATGCCGCTAGTCGTATCATCATCGCCACTGATGCTGATGGCGCAGGTCAGGCGATGGCGGAAGAGATCGCTCGTCGTATCGGAAAGGATCGATGCTTCAAGATTGAGTATCCAGAAGGGTGTAAGGATGCCAATGATGTACTCCTGAAACTGGGCAAGGATGGTGTTGATGATGTTGTCGTGGGGGCAAAGCCGTGGCCTGTCGCGGGACTTTACGATGCCTCACATTTCTATGATCAGATCGATGATATTTATGAGAAGGGCATGGGCCGTGGCGAAAGCACTGGTTACGAGAACGTGGATGATTTATACACTGTTGTCACTGGTCAGCTTACAGTTGTCACTGGGCACCCATCATCTGGTAAGTCAGAATTCATTGACCAGATCATGGTGAATATGGCGCAAGAGAAGGGATGGAAGTTTGCCATCTGTTCGTTCGAGAATGAACCTCGCTTGCATATTGCCAAGTTGATCAGCAAGTATATCCGTAAGCCGTTCTTTGAAGGTGCAATGGATCGGATAACGCCAGACGAGCTGACGCGGGGTAAGGAATTTGTTCAATCGCACTTTTCTTTCTTGTACCAAGCTGATGGTTCCATGTCTTCAGTCGATAGCATCATCGAAAGATTGAAGGTTGCGGTCATGCGGCACGGTGTCAGAGGTGCCATCATTGACCCATACAATTACATTCAGAAGGGCCGTGATGTCAGCGAGACTGACTGGGTATCTGATGTACTCACACGGCTGCGTGTCTTCGCTCAGGCGCACGGGATACACCTCTGGTTTGTCGCCCACCCAACAAAGATGATGCGCGATCAGACAGGTAAGGTTCCTGCTCCCAAGGGATATGATATCTCAGGTAGTGCTGCATGGTTTGCGAAAGCTGATGTTGGACTTACCGTACACAGGCCCGACCCATCCCACTCACGCGTATCAGAGATACACATATGGAAGTGTCGTTTCTCGTGGGTTGGGAAGCAAGGGGATACAGAGCTTGAGTTTGACGTTCCTACATCTACATACAGGAAATACATACCAGACCCCATACTTGATGCGCCAACACCATACTCAGAAGTGGATGTAGATTTTGACAGTATCTTCCCCTAACAAGTTCTTGATTGTCAGGCAGGGAGAAAATGGACCCACTGTACATGTCTTTGTCGATGGCAAAGAGGTTGCAGTCATTGACCTTAACTCTAGACAAACACTGCGACTAATAGGCAACTTAGCAGATAACATGTTTGAATCGGTTTGACGTATGCAGAACTGCATGCTAGGTCTTGTGTCAGGATATTGTTCACAGCCCTACATGTAGGGTGACATCCTCTCCACTCTATACTGGGCCACCTTCGGGTGGTCCTTTTTTTATAAAAAAGACAGGGAGAGCAACATGTAGTGTGGTGACTGCTCTATCCCTGTCAGTTGAACATTAGTGCGCGAGGCAAACATGAGCGAAATGTAAACGCACTAATGTATTGGTTTGGTTGCATCTCTAACGTATTCTTCTGGTTTTATATTATCTAATGTCCCAATGATTAGAAAGGACATGTATGGAAAATCTTCTTCCATACCATACGCCATCAGCATGTTGACAATCAGGTCACACATTTGAGCCTGACTAAATTTGGATGGCATCGAATTGATAACTTTCGATACCATCTCTTCAGTTAATGTAGCGTCATCCATTAGAAATCCATTAGCTCTTTAGTTACAGTATCCTTGATACGTCTTGTAATCAAGCTCTCACACTTCGAGAACTCAGTTTGGATAGCAGTAACTGGATCGCCAGAGGTTTCGTATTTCATAACCCAAGCGTTGTCGAACTCAGCCTCTTTGTTCTTGACCTTGAGTGCCACAACTGAGAACGCGCGGATGCCTATGTCATTGAGGCGATCTAGCTTCCTCTCTTGAGCATCCATGATGAAGCGCATGCCATCACCCGCCTTGACGTTGTCAATGCCATGATCATACACACGCTTACCCCAAGCCACAGGAATGCCAACCTCATAGTTCCCGCCCCATAAGCCACGCATTCTCTCGCAGTACATTGAGCCAGTAGTATACGGCGTGACTTCCCAACCGATAGATGGGAACGCATCGTTCAAAGATGACACGCCGTTTAGCTTGGTGGCTTCCTTAGCTTTTTCGATAACAGTTTGCAGGGGTGGCACGGCTTTTTGTATCGCACGTATTTCCTGTATTCTTTTAAGAAGATGCGAACCATATCGTTGAGCATGGCCCACGTCTTCATTTGGTATGCTTTTGAAAACTTCAGGGGCGACATCGTAGGTTATGCTTTTCCACGCATATTGAGCGGGGTTGTAAGCGATGTCTTTTTTGTTGTCGTTTGAGAATTCATAAGCCTCAAAATACTTTTCAATCGCATGTGACAGGTGACGTATCGCGTGATAATTATTGATATCTGGATTGTTGCTTTTCATCTTTCCACTCCTTTTGTTCTATTGAACTTTTATATTTTAACACCCTGATCTCGTAGATCAGAGATGTATTTCTTTAGCGCAAGTCGCGCCCTCCAAAGATCGTGCTGCACATTGGGATGATAGTTCTTTCTGTTGGCCTCATCCTCATGCTTGCTGACCTCACCCTTCAGAAATCTGATGGTTGCTTTTTGTTCCTCATTCATTGGTTGGCCTCAGCATTGGTCTAATTGATTGGGACATGACACCTGTTGTTAGGCACCACATGTTCACGTCACCATCTGCATAAAAGTACTGGTACATATCTTCGTTGTCGCGGATGGCTATCTGACAAGCCTCTTGGCTTGGCAGTATAAGGAAGGTTTCGATATCCCTGCCTTTGATTGTGTACTCTATGTAGAGAGCAAAGAAATATTCCATTAGACAAAACCTCTTCTCTTTCTAGCTTCTTCAACTGTCTCCCCATATCTGGGGCGACCTGCTTTTTTCGCATTTTCTTGAGCTTGTTTTGGATCACGAAACATGGGGTTAACTTTATGATTTTCACTACGCACTAGGTCACCCCAACACTGTGCGTATGCTTGCTCGTATGGTATCCCTAATTGTAGTAGGGCTTTCAGTTCCTGTATGTTCATTGACGCTCCCTCAAAATGGTGGCTCTTCATCTCCACTTGGTTTCCATACGATATCGTACTGAAACATGGCTAAAAGAAAACCCCGCAGATCGCAGGGCCAAGGGTCAGTATTCCGCACGGCGTTCACATTCTATTATTGATCGGCATATAGCTAAGACAGGCTCGACATTCTCTTTGCCCACCATGATAGCAAGACCTTGACGCAGACCATCGGCATGAGCCAACAGGTTCTTCTTCTTTTCAGCACTTAGCAACATTGCTGCTGATGCTCTATTGCGAACAGGTGAATTCACTGGAAGCACTGTATTGATTTCAGCAGCTTGCTGCGTTGTGCTCCCCGCGTAGGTATTCTTTTTGTAAAAGCAGTCATCGTAGTCAATGCCAAATAACTTGGCAGCTTTTGCGAGTTGATCTTTCTTGATACCTGCATTGCCTCTCTCGAACTGGCAATAGTTTGAAGCATGCATTCCAATGATGTCAGCAACTTTCTTTTGCGTATACCCTGACGCTTTTCGTGCGCCTTTGACCTTCAAGTAGTCCACGCTGTATGCCTTATCTGTATTCACGGCTACCTCTCCTTTTATTGGTAATTCCATATCTCCATCGCCAAGGTAATCATCTACTCTTGGCTTTGCGAACTCTGCATTTTCATCGAATGGGCTAAGATCGATACCCATTACATCAAGCAGAGCATCGATCTCATCCTCTCTCATCTCTTACTCCTATGTTTCTAGATATGTTGTCTGACCAAACGGTGCAGGGTTGGCGTTAGCCCATGATGAAATCCATAGCACTGGGTAGTGCGGTTCATCTGGGTAATCGTTGATACCCAAGTCAGTGAACACGACCATGTTATCCACGTTCAACTCGTTGTCTTCAACGTATCTGAACGCGGGGGACACCATCGTACCACCTCGACCACCGATCTCAATCTTATCGACCTCGTCGCCTTGTTCGTAACGGCGCACCGTCTGAACCTCAGCATCAAAGGTGATCACTGTGATGGACTGTGGCTTGATGTCTTGGCTGATCGCATTCAACTCACCAAGGAAGAACGACATCTCACGGCCTGACACAGAGCCGCTGCTATCGCATAGTACAACAACGTCACCCGCACCCATCTTCAGGATCGATGGGGCCACGATACCATTCGTGTGATACATCTTACGCTGAGGTTTGCGCATGCTGTAATCGTCTGGCTGATCGCCACCGATAAACCTACGCATCACGTCACGCCAATCGACTTGGCTGCGCTTCATCTGTTCGATCAACTGCTTGATCTTGGCAGGTAGGTTGCCCACTGCCTTAGCACCAGTAGCAGCCATCATGACCTTGCTATCGATGTCGGCTTCCATCTGCTTCTGTTCGGCAGGTGACAACGCATCTCCATTGTCATCAGTCGTATCGACAACCTCACCGATACCCGCTGCCTGACCGTAGCGTTCCTTGGCATCCTCTGGCAGTCTATCAAAGATAGCCTCAGCACTCAGGCCGCTGTACTGTGGGTCATGTAGACCACCCTCTGGCAAGGTGAACCCCGCCTCAATCAGGATGTCGTTGATCGCAAAGTCAGTGGCGATATTCCAAAGCTCTGGGTCACGCTCACCACGGCGCAGAGGGTGTTTGAATGTGACATGGCAGACCTCGTGGGCCATAACGCCCACAACCTCTTCTTGATCCATCGTGTCAACGAATTCTGGGTTCCATTTGATGAACTTGCCATCAGTACACATTGTGCTGACAGTCGGATCAGGCTCAACGCGTAGGGACAGGGCAATGGACCCAAAGAATGGGTGCTTTACCACAAGTCGCGTAATCGAACGCGACACTTTCATTTGTGCATCCATCAGGATATCTCCTCTATCACTTTCTCAATTGTATTCTCTTTGTTGAACACTGCCTCAAAGGCTTGGTTCAATGTGATCTCAACGTCCAAGTAAATGTCACGTCCACAACTCTCGTTGATACAGGTCAGGGCAGACCATTCTAAATGGCCCACCTTGAATAGGGTATGACAATATGGACACGTAAATACGTGCATATCTCTCTCCAAAAAAGTTCAATAGAACAAAAAGCCCCAACGAAATTTCGTTGGGTTTTAGCTTTATTACAAGATCAGGTTCTTACCTGTCTTCATGATCCAATCGCGGATCGCTTGAGACTGCTTCAAGTCCTTGGTGCGATTGACCGCATCCTTAACGACGAAAGCAGCGAACTCTTGCTGAGGCAAACGCTCAAGGTAGTTGATCACGTTGCCCACATTCTTCTCGTTTACGCGGGAAGCAATGGCAGCACAGATCGCGTACAGAACAGCGGGATCATTTGGAACATCAGCACTCGCAGGGTTTGCGATTAGCTTGTCGATGTCTGGCACACTGTCGTACATCTTCAGGAACCCAGTGAAATCAGCAGTCGCAGCGCGACCAACCTGACCCGCGATGGCTTCCAGTTGGTTCACTGGATCAAGACCCCATGACATGATCGAACCAACGCGCTCCCATGAACGAGGTGATGGGCATGCGTTCGCATCACGATCAAACTTGTGCAACCACTCAGGGCGGAACCGCAAGAACGCACAGATGCGCTCGTCGATACGCTTGCTGTAGTAGTAGGCGATGGTGTCTTCCAGATCGGCCTCAATCTCCAAGAACATCAGGCGATCTTTAAGGTGCGATGGCATGTTGTTTGTCCCCGCACGATCAGACATGCGGTTACCCGCTGCCACGATCACCCAACCATCAGGCAAGTGGTGCGGCCCGACACGGCGTTCGTTGACGATCTGAGCCGCAATGTTCTGGTTGGCAACTGGTGCCTGTGGAAGCTCGTCGAGGAACAGGATGCCCTCACCCTCAGTCGGCATCCAATCGGGACGCATGCGAACCATTGTCTCACCGTCCTTGGATGGGACAGGCCAACCGCCAAGTTCACCCGCATCGTACTGTGCCAGTGACAGTATCTCGCAGCCGATCTTGCGACGAGCAGCGATATCCTTGACGCTCGTGGTCTTACCGATACCCGCGCCAGACACAAGGTATGGCACAACGTACTGGGCATCACGGCCCTGCTTCAGGTTAAAGGCAAAGTCGATAGCTGCCTCAGTGATTGATTGCGCTTGTGATAGCTTCATGATTGATCTCCACTCTCTCTGTAATTGATCACAAATTTTAAGTTCTCTATCCGCACTGAGGCATCCTCAATGTGGACCTTGTCAGACTTCAGATAGTGACGTTGGTAATTTCGCACCGCCCTATCGTGTTTGTCTCGTGCCTTGGCAAGCTCGTCCTTGAGCTTGTCCATGCTGTAATCGGCGTACTGTTGGACCAGTCGCTCGTTTGATTGCTTGATATATTCTTCAATGTCAGTCTGCATTGTCTTCTCCGATCAATTGCCTTGGGTCACTGTACACTTCAAGAACTGTACCATCGACACCGCCAACCAGAGCCATAGCCTCTTGCAGACCAAGCTCTTCAGCCTCTTCAATCGTCGCAGCTTCCACCGTCACATGACGTATGGTCTCGACTTTCACTTCCACCATATAAATCATCTCTTGGTTCCTTCTGATAAATGGGTTCGCCGTTCGATATCTTGCGAACCAGTTCGTCAAATTCATTTTGGGTAAAGCCCCCAAAGATAGAGGCTTGGCTGTTCTTGCTCATCATAACCCCCAGTTACTTGCGCAGATCGGGCCAATGCCCATCTCAATCGACACAGGGTCAGTCAACTCACGTCCGCAGCATGAGCAGCGTCCAGTGACCTTACCGTGCTGCACGGCCTCACCCCTTGGGTCAGACGCTACCCGCACTACAGCGTCCGCTGTGGCTGTGTGACAGGTGCCTACAGGCATGAACTTACCTTCCATGATCTTGCCCTGATAATCAGGCCCACGCTTGACGTACACGGCACCACCGTTGCGTCCATTCATGGGGGCCAGTGAGAAGGCCAACTCAGCAGCGCGAAAGACAGGCTTCTTGACCTTGGCTGTTTCGAGCAAGGTCTTGATCCGCGAGACATCAACGTCACGCGTCAATTCCTCACGGCGTTCAGCCTTGCGCTTCACCTTGGTGATCGTGCGTTCTGCCGCATCCCATTGCTTCTCCGACAGGTCACCCTTGGTGACATACTGAACAAGTAGGGAAGCCGCAAAGTTATTCCATGTGCGCATCCCGCCAAGCTCTTGTAAAATTTCTTCACGTTCCATCATACTCTCCCAAGTTCACGAATAAATGCATCGCCATTGTGATGCTGTTCGACCAGTTCGAACTCCTCACCCTTTGCCTGTAAGGCATTGAGGAAGAGGGGCATGTCGCAGTCTTCTTCAAGGTACAGTGTCGGCACGTACTGGTCAGTGACCTGAGCGTAGCTGAAACCGCTGACCTGAGACATGTGCAGCCCTGCGTTTAGCAAGTCACGGTACGGCACTTCTAGCCAACCATGACCCGCGTCAGTGTGGTATGTGTATTTCGTCATTGCTGATCTCCCAAAAGATATTGAAGCACCGCATCCCAATCTGGGAACTGATCGGTGCCGAAATGAATATGCTCACCAGTGAACTGGCCCGCACCGTTGGCGGTCCGATCATCGATGAGGTAGTCACCCATGTTTAGGTGCTTGTTGTGGCTCAGTATCAGCCGCTTTTTCGCAGCCTCACCCAAGTACCGCTCAACCCATTCCCGCTTGTCGCTCCAAGCAGACACGTTTCCCCAAGGGGCAGTCGATAGGATGTAGCAGTCAAAGTGTTCGAACAGGATGTTGAACGCATCAATCGCACCCTCAATGGGTTCGAGTTGAGCAAACAGCCCATCGATCTCATCAACCTCAACATCAGGGTCTGGTGGGTTTTGATCGACATAGCCTTGGAAGTCCGCGAGGACACCGTCCATGTCGAAGTACAAGATTTTTTCAGTCATCTCTTTCCTCTCAAAAAAGTTCAAATGAACTTTGCGCAGCGGCCCCGCGAGGGGCCACCAACAAAATTCACCATGCAAGCATGAAGATTAACCACCCCACGATCAGGGCGGTGAAGACAACCCCAGAGACAAACGCCTCTAGGATCATCAGTCTGCGCTCACGGCGTGACAGACGCTGCATGCCACGGCTCATGAGGCAATGCCTAGCTCGTCAAGCATAGCAACCACGGCAGCATCGACAGTGTCGTTCTCTGTCTCAGCATCAGCGGCAGCGGCCTTAGCAGCCTCAGTGTCACGGTACGCTTTCCGCGCAGCCATCAACTCACGCATTGCGTTCTGGAACTCGTCCAGTTCGTCATCATCAAGGCCATCCTTGAAGACATCGCCCTGCACCTGTTTGCCGTTCTCATCTTTCTTGGTAGAGAACTTGCCGACAACTTGCTCTGCGAGGCGTTGAGCTTTTGACTTATCGCTCTCACCCTTGACCGCTTTGGCAAGTTTGTTCTCGCTATCGATCTCCATCGCAGCAAGGTCACGCACAATGGCATCGCCAGTGTACTGGCTTGGGATGTCACCGATCTTTTCTTTGATCAGGCGCACGGCACCCACAGAATTCTCGACGTACCGCTTGACGGTGGCCTCTTTCAGACCCGCCTCTTCAAGCAGCGCAGCGCGTAGCTTCTTAGACACGGCACGAGGCAGGTTACCCTTGACCAGTTTGACGTGGGCGATTGAGGCGATCACCTCGCCGTAGGCACCCATCTTCTCAGCGTTAGCCGCCTCGTTGTTGGTGCGGTTTTGACCCTTGAGGTCAGCAATGTTTTGCTCCGCTTTGTAAACAACATTGATCGAAGCATCTGAAACAATAAAATCTTTAGCAGTCATCTGTTCATCCTTTTCTGGCTGACTGTTGTTGGGAAGGTGCGGCCCGACAGGGCCACAGCGAGGGGCTTACGCAGCCCAAGTATCGTTGAGGCATTGTTCCCCAACAATGATTGAGGGGCCGATATCCTTGAAGGCATCGACGAATGGGTTACGCAACTGGACGTAACCAACAGAGGCGCACATGAAGATCATGGGCTTGGGCGCATCAACAAACACCAAGTCACCCACTGACAGGCTGCTACCACCGCCGCTACGGCAAGCGATCTGGTTTAGCTCAGTGGGGTAGGGCGCATTCTCGAACACGAAAATCTTTTCAAGGTTCTCGCTGATCTGTTCGGCACCATCGCCACCCGCTTCCAGTTCGATCTCGTAAGAGGTCTTGTGCATGTAAACACCGTGGATCAGAGCATGCAGGGCTTTGAGTTCAAGCTCTTGTGCATCCTTGCCAAGCAGAAAGCTCAGGTCAGCATAGGCACGAGCTTGGGGGTGACCGTCCCAACTGCCCTGTGGGCTGTTGAGCATCGCACGAACGTGGGGGGACATGCGTTTCTTGATAACGTGATATTGCATGGCAATCTCCTTTTCATGATACCAATGATGCGGCCCCGCAGGGCCACACTTTTGGGATCACGCGGCGACAGGCGCGGCGATGTATTTGCCGTTCTCTTTGACCGCCATGATCATCGCGGTGACGTGGAAGATATCACCGTCATCGAACTGACCGTGAACAGCTTCATTGTGAAGGTATTCATCGGCACGATAACGCCAACTGTCACCGTTGGGATGAGTGTATTGATAAGTCCACTGGAAAGCAGTGTCGCTATCAGAGCGGATGCTCAGGACATGCTGACCGCCATCACCATCCAAGATGATTTCGACGGTAATTCCAACGCGGGTGATTGAGCGGAAGACGGTATTGATTGAAGCCATTGGGCGTTCTCCTTGATTAACGATAGACAGGGTTTTCGATCATGTGGTCAAACACGTTCCACATGACGTTCAGGCGGTTGCTGCCGATCTCAGCGGCATGCTTGGTGGCGAAGTATGTCGCCTGTTGGTAGTAGCTCTCAGCCTCATAGTGGCTGCGGTCTGCCTTGCAGCGGATATGCATGCGATAGGCGGCGATAGCATTGTTAAGGTTGGTCATTGAAAACTCCTCTCAAAGGTTATTGGCGCGAACGGCGTAAGCACAGTCATTGCGCAGTCGAGCCTCGCTCACGGCGAAGGCCATCTTGGGCCGTGGTTCATGCAAGAACCAAGCGACAGAAATGAAGATCAAAGCAAACAGGATAAAACCCATTGTGTGTCCTTTCGAATGAAACCATGACAACGGCAACCAAATAGCTGCCGCTCTCGATTGTCTCACTCTAACCACCTCTGTCGTTCTCTACCCTGATCACTCTGGAAAACCTCAGCGGACATCACTTGTGGAAGGTGATGCTGACTGACAGCGTCAGGTCCGATACCAAGCCGCGTTTAACGACGACTGACTGAACATCGGTGGTGCACTCTGTTTGGTAGAAAGCCCAGTCTTTATGGGGAAAGAAGATTGTCGGCGTGTTGCCCGATCAACCGTCCGCTAGGACCGAAGCTGCTTTCCGAAGTCGAAACCTCGTGTCTGGCCTTGCGAGCCTTTATGTCAATTCCCCGAAAGCGGAGGGGCGAAAGCACTGAGGGGCAGGGGGATGAAACCGCGAGCACCCGTTGCTTCTTAGAGTTAGATAAGCGATCTAGATTACCTAGTCAACCCCTATTGTCCCTTATTTTCCCTTATCAGTAGGGAAAGATCAGGAAACACCAATAAAACAAGGGATATCGTGACAAAAAAAAATTTAGGGTGTACACTGCAAATTAGTTCAATTGCACTTTTCTGGGGATCGCTTGGCCCAGATTTCAGGTGCTGATTTGGGGGTGATTCGTTTCCCAGATATGCAAGCTGCTTGTGGGGTGGAAAAATACCACAGGCCAAAACCACGAAAGCCAAGCGCAGCGTCGAGGTCAATATGACAGGTAATAAGAATACAGGTAACAAGAGTAAGCCCAAGCTCACAGTAGTGGGTAATACAGGTAAGAAGACTACAGGCACCAGAAAGAAGAGTGCCACCAATACCAGAGGCCTTACAGATAAGCAGGAAGCATTCGCTCAGGCCATCTTTGAGGGGTCCAACTTTAGTGATGCGTATCGTCAGTCATATGATGCCTCAAACATGAGTAATGCATGCATTCACACAGAGGCTTGCCTGTTAGTCCAGAACCCAAAGGTGTCCCAAAGATTAGAACAGCTAAATGCTGATAGGGAACAGCAGCGGCGCATGCAGAGCCTCTCTCGAAGTGATTTCGTTTTGAAACAGCTTACAGATGAGGCAACGAACCCTGACAATTCTGATGGGGCTAGGGTCCGCGCTCTGGAGCTACTGGGCAAGAGTGTTGCGCTGTTCACCGACAAGGTGGAAACAGAGGACAAGACTGAGCGTGACGCTGATGCGATCAAGGCAGAGCTGCAAGCCAAGCTGGATCGCCTGTTGGGATAAAGTTCTATTGCACTTTCCACTATGTGTGGGGCCATCCGATAATAAGTATTATGTTAAATCGGGTCGCCCCTTGTAATCTGGACGGAACGTGACCCCCCACCTACCCCCACCCCCCCTCATGCTCGCCCGTACCTGGACGCGCGTATACATGATGTTCCACACAAACAATTACATACCGCTAGGAATCCTATACCCCCCCCTATAATATACATTCAAAAAATCAAATATAAGGACTATGCTCGCTATATCGAGAAACAACGTAGTTGTGTATGCAGGGAAGCTCGCTACATCGACTGCAGACGTAGGTCACTAGCGAACTTTCTTAGCGAGCTGTTCTGTATATTGTCTAGCTATCTTAGGATTACTGCAGATTATCGCTATGGTGCCGTCCGAAAGGGTGCCGACCCACTTGTTACTTTTGACTTCCAGTAACTCGTATGCAGAAGAGTCCGCTGTTTTGGTCTTTAACGAGCATTTTGGCTTTCTGTCTTTCGTCATAGCAGGCTTTTTCAACTTGGTATGTGCCTAGTTGGTAATATTCTAGTTTACCGTTCATGAGATGTATCCAGAGAAGTACCCACATTTAGAAACAATTCCTATCGTGCATGAGAATCACCACCTACCTAAGTACATACCAAGGTAATATAGGGAAAGTCCTAGGACTGTTGCAGCCATGAGAATGCCAAGAGCAGTTGCAATGAGTTCATTGCGTTCTTCTCTAGCTTTTTCTGCAGCTTTCTTGGCTGCTTGCCGTTCTTTGCGGGCTTCTGCTTGCCATTGTTGCCACCTATCCCAGGTGCCTGGTGGAGCATAAAGGCGGCAGTAGGATTCTAGCTCTTGTCTTTTCCTGCGTAAGTCTTCGAGTGCCTGAAACTCTTCCCAGTCTCCTTGTTCACCACCAGCTATTGCGGTGAATGGACTTGCTTTCTTTTTATTGATGGCATCCTTTACGTCTTCTTCTGCCCCAAGGAACTTACCTACGGCGCCAATAAGACCTGCTGTCTCCCTACCGTTAGAGAGTGCCGTCTTGATCACAGAATATGCAGCGTTTGCAGCAGCAATAGATTCTAAGATAGCCATCTATCTCTCTATGAGTCTATCCAGCTTTCCTTCTAAACGATCTAGTCGATCTATTACGCGATCCATATCAGACTGCTGGCGGGTTACGGATACATACTCTTTGGCTATTTCCTCACGAGTACGATTCAAGAGAACGGTTATGCGTTTCAACTCTTCGTGCTGAGTCTTACACCACCACCCACCAATTGTGATGATAAGTCCCATAGCAATATCGACATACATATCCATGTGAAATCCTCTCAACGCCAAAGTACCACAGGTAGGTAATTTAGTTCAATAGAACTTTCTTTCACTGGCACGTCCCTATATCGGTAGACGTTACGGTAGACGGTATATCTATATCGGTAGTCTACCGATATATATTATATTATATATATATATATTATATACGCGCGCGTAATATGGTTATATTATAGGCTTAGAGATGGAACTCCTCCCTGGTCCATCTCTTGGCGGGCAGGCATCTCCCCACCCTTTGCTTGCTCGCCTCATCAGAGGAGTAAACATGCAGAAGCTTTCTGCGATGAAGGATAAGATATCTCAACTGCCCCTTGAACAACAGGCAGAGTTGCTAGACTTGCTCCAGCAGCTAGAGGACGCTGAGAACAAAAAGAACGCCAAGGATGATTTCATAAGCTTTGTGAATCTCATGTGGCCTAGTTTTATTTCTGGTAGGCACCACAAAGATATGGCTGATGCCTTCGAACGTGTGGCACGAGGTGAACTCAAGCGTTTAATTATTAACATGCCACCCCGTCATACCAAGTCTGAGTTTGCTTCCTACATGCTGCCAGCTTGGTTTCTTGGGAAGTATCCAGAAAAGAAAGTTATTCAGACGGCACATACTGCAGAACTAGCAGTTGGTTTTGGTCGTAAGGTTAGAAACCTGATTCAGTCTGAAGACTTTGCCAAAGTATTCCCTGGGATTACCCTGTCTTCTGACTCAAAAGCTGCGGGACGCTGGAATACAAACAAGCGTGGTGATTACTTTGCGATTGGTGTTGGCGGTGCAGTGACTGGTAAGGGTGCCGATCTTTTGATCATCGATGACCCACACTCAGAACAAGATGCGCAGCAAGGTCAGTTCAACCCTGAAGTGTATGATCGTGTCTACGAGTGGTATACGTCTGGACCTCGCCAGCGTTTGCAGCCTGGTGGTGCGATCATTGTTGTCATGACCCGCTGGTCTAAGCGTGATCTAACAGGCCAGATCATCAATTCAATGTCAGATCGTGCGGGTGTTGATGACTGGGAAGTAATCGAGTTCCCTGCAATCCTACCATCTGGTAATCCTTTGTGGCCTGAGTTCTGGTCTCAGAAGGAACTTGAGGCGCTAAAAGCGGAACTTCCAGTTTCCAAGTGGTCAGCACAGTATCAGCAAAACCCCACCTCTGAGGAAGGGGCGCTCATCAAGCGTGAGTGGTGGCAGGAATGGGAAGGTAGTAGGCCACCAGAATGCGAAGCTATTATACAATCTTGGGATACAGCGTTTCTAAAAACTCAAAGAAGTGACTACAGTGCCTGTACAACATGGGGTGTCTTCTATCACGAGGGAGCGCCTAACATAATTCTTTTGGATGCATACAAAGAAAAACTAGAGTTCCCAGAACTAAAGCGAGCAGCATACGACAAATACATGGAGTTTGAGCCAGACCAGATGATCGTGGAGAAAAAAGCTTCTGGTGCGCCCCTGATATTTGAGCTTCGTTCTATGGGCATTCCTGTAACAGAGTTTACTCCATCAAGAGGTCAGGATAAGATCGCAAGGGTAAATGCAATAACAGACCTATTCGCAAGCGGATCAATATGGTATCCTCCCACCAGATGGGCCGAAGAGGTGATTGAGGAATGCGCATCATTCCCGTCAGGGGATCATGATGACTTAGTAGACTCGACCACCCAAGCTCTGCTAAGGTTTAGACAAGGCGGTTGGGTGAGGGCCGAAATGGATGACTGGGATGACGAGCCAAGATACCGCAGACCAGTTGAGTATTACTAGAAGCAGCACCGCTGCGCATGTGAAACGGAGATAGGCATGGCTATCGAAAAGCAGATGGAACCTTCTGATCTTGAGATCGAAGACACAGACGCGGAAGACATTGAAGTTGAAATAGTAAATCCAGATGCGGTTTCTATTGAGACCGAAGATGGCGGAGTGATCATTGATTTCGAAGGGGGCATTGCCGAAGAGATCATGGGTCCAGACCATGATGCAAACCTAGCAGAATTCATTGATGAAGCCACACTCCAATCGATGGCATCTGAGCTTGTGGGGGATTTTAACTCAGACCGCGAATCACGGCAGGATTGGGCAAGAGCATACGTCAAAGGTCTTGACCTGTTGGGTATGAAGATTGAAGAACGTAGTCAACCTTGGGCAGGTGCGTCAGGAGTATTTCACCCAGTTCTAACTGAAGCAGTTGTTAGATTCCAAGCGCAAGCTATGGGTGAAATATTCCCAGCGTCTGGTCCAGTTAAGACAAAGATTATGGGCAAGCTGACACCAGAAAAGGCTGATCAGGCTGACCGAATTCAAACTGAAATGAACTACCTACTCACGGAAGAAATGACAGAATATCGTGATGAAACTGAACAAATGCTGTTCAAACTTCCTCTCGCGGGTTCTGCTTTCAAGAAGGTTTACTATGATCCACTAGAGGATCGTCCAGTTGCCATGTTCGTTCCAGCAGAAGACTTTGTTGCTTCATATGGTGCATCAGACCTAGCGTCTTGTCCACGCTACACGCACATCATGAAGAAAACATCCAACGAGATTCTAGAGCTTCAGGTTGCAGGGTTTTATCGTGATGTAGACCTGCCTGATCCAGAGCCAGACTTTTCAGACATTCAAGAAAAATATGACGAGCTTGATGGGGAGAGCGCGATCATAGAAGATGATGACCGTCACACAATTCTAGAAATGCATGTTACCATGAACATGCCAGAAGAGTTTGATGATCCAGATAACATTGCTCGTCCATATGTCATCACCATCGATAAATCTTCCCGTGAGATTTTAGCAATTAGACGGAACTGGTATGAAGATGACGCAAAGAAAAAGAAAAGACTCCACTTCGTTCATTACAAATATCTCCCAGGACTTGGCTTCTATGGAACGGGACTTATCCACCTTATTGGCGGGCTTGCGAAATCGGCTACCTCGATTCTCCGTCAGCTTATTGACGCTGGTACGCTATCGAATTTACCTGCTGGTCTTAAAGCTCGCGGTCTCCGCATTAAAGGTGATGACAGTCCGCTTATGCCTGGCGAGTTCAGGGACGTGGATGTTCCAGGTGGGGCAATACGGGATTCGATTACGTTCATCCCTTACAAAGAGCCATCGTCGGTACTCTACTCTCTACTTGGAAACATTGTCGAAGAGGGTCGCAGAATTGGATCAGTAGCGGATATCCAAGTAGGCGATATGAATTCTCAGGCACCAGTGGGTACAACACTGGCGCTAATGGAACGATCCATGAAAGTTATGTCTGGCGTACAAGCACGTATGCATGCAGCCATGAAGAATGAATTGCGCCTATTGGCGCGTATCATCCGTGACTATATGCCAGAAGAATATGCATATGAAATGGATGGCGACTTTAATCGCAGGGAAGACTTTGATGCTCGTGTTGATGTGATTCCTGTATCCGACCCTAATGCTGCAACTATGTCTCAAAGAATTATGCAGTATCAAGCAGCGTTGCAGCTTTCTCAACAAGCTCCTCAGTTATACGATATGGGGAAATTGCATCGTCAAATGTTAGAGGTTCTTGGCATTCAGGATGCTGATGACATCATCAAGCTACCAGATGATATCAAGCCAGCAGACCCAGTTACAGAAAACATGATGATCCTAAAGCAAGAGCCAGTAAAGCCGTTCAAGTATCAGGATCACGAAGCGCACATTGCTGTCCACATGGCAGCGGCACAAGACCCAAAGATCATGCAAATGATTGGTCAGTCTCCGTTTGCTGCACAAATTCAACAGGCAATGGCAGCGCATATAACAGAACACGTTGCGTTCCAGTACCGTCGCGAGATCGAAAAGATGCTTGGCGTGGAAATGCCGAACGAAGACCAGCCTCTACCAGAGGATATCGAAGTAGAAATTTCTCGCTTGGCAAAAGATGCAGCAGAAAAACTACTTCAGAAAGATCAGGCAGAAGCGCAGCAGCAGCAAATTCAAAAGCAGCAGCAAGACCCAGTGGTCCAAATGCAGCAACAAGAGTTGCAGCTTAAAGCAAAAGAGCTTGAGCATAAGATTCAAATGGACACTCAGAAGTTGCAGCTTGATGCAATGGCGAAAAGTTCAAATGCACAAATTCAAGCAGAACGTATCGCAGCAGAGAACCAACGTGAGGGTGCGCGTCTGGGGGTTAAACTTGCCACAGACTTGGATAAGTCACAGCGAGAAGATCAAAAAGAGGGTGCAAAATTGGGGATAGAAATAGCAAAGGAGCTAACGAAGGGAGATGGATGACGTTTTCACGTTACTAAATCGTAAGATTGAAGAATACGAGGAAGATATAAAAGGCTTCCTCGCATCTGGTCAGGCTGAAGACATGGCAATGTATAACCGTTTAGTGGGAAGAAACGAGGGTTTACAGTTCATAAAGCAAGACCTTAGCGATATCGAAAAGAGATATATTGAAACGTAGAACTTTTTTCGCTATCTTTCGAAACAGGGAGACCTCGTGGCGTTGCCGCGCAAGGTGACTGTGAACCTTAAATCACTGCAAGGACAGAAATGTATACAGGTAACACAACTACAGAAGAGAAGGTAGCCTCTAAGCTACCAAACCCACAAGGATACAAAATCCTTATTGGCGTACCCGAAGTCAGCGACAAAACAGAAGGTGGGGTATTTATGCCTGACGGACTTAGGTCCGCAGAAGAAACCGCATCTATTATTGGTTTTGTTATGAGTCTTGGCCCAGATTGCTACGCGGACAAAGACAAGTTTCCAAACGGACCCTTCTGCAAAGAGGGCGACTTTGTAATCTTCCGATCTTATTCTGGCACTCGTTTCAAGATTCACAACAAAGAGTTCAGACTTATTAACGATGACACTGTTGAAGCAGTTGTTGATGATCCACGGGGGTACACACGCGCATGAACAATCTAGCAGAAGAACAAGAATTCGAAGACGAAACCGTTGCTGAGGCTCTAGAAAAAGCTCAACAAAATCAAGAAGATGATGATAGTAGCTTTGAGATTGAAGTTGTGGACGATACTCCAGAAGAGGATCGTGATAAGCCTCGACGTGCAGAAGGCGCAGAGCCTAATGTGCCTGATGACGATGAAGTAAAGTCATACAGTGAAGGCGTACAAAAGCGCATCAAGCAGCTAAAGTTTGAGTATCATGAAGAGCGCAGAGCTAAAGAAGAAGCCTCTCGACTTCAAGATGAAGCACTTCGTTACGCACAGCAGATCAAACAAGAAAACGATAGGCTTCTGAAGCAGCTTCAAGATGGAGAGAGTGTTCTTGTAGACCAAGCGAAGGGTCGGGTTACTGCAGAATTAGACAAAGCAAAGGCTGCGTACAAAGCTGCATATGAGAGCGGAGACCCTGATGCACTGCTAGATGCGCAGGAAAAGCTAAACCTTCTGCAAAATGAAAAGGTTCGCTACGAAAGCTACAAGCCTGCAGCACGACCTCAAGCAGCGCCACAGCCTACATATCAGCAGCAAACACCTCAAGCCCCGCGCCCAAGTGACCGTGCCTTAGAGTGGGCAAAGAGAAACGACTGGTTTGAAAAAGATTCTGAGATGACTGGTTATGCTTATGGGCTTCATCAAAAGCTTGTAACAAACGGTGTTGCCCCAGACAGCGAACAGTATTACAATGAAATAGACAAAGCGGTTCGCCGCGTGTTCCCAGAAAAGTTTGACGATGGGATTCTTGAGGAATCTGCACCCCAACGTCAAGCGGGCAACGTGGTTGCCCCTGCCGCTCGAAGTGGCAAGAAACCACGCAAAGTGCAACTGACCTCAACGCAGGTCGCTCTCGCCAAGCGGCTTGGTCTGTCAAATGAACAATATGCGGCGCAATTAATGAAGGAAGCATCCAAATGACAAACAGAAACTCACGCAATACAGAGACTCGTGAAGAGTCTAAACGCAAAGTGTCATGGCAGAGACCTTCTATGTTACCTACCCCCGAACCCAGAGCTGGTATCGAATACCGCTGGATTCGCACAGCAACACTTGGGCAGAGTGACAATACGAATGTTTCTTCTAGATTTCGTGAGGGATGGACACCTGTTCGAAAAGAGGATCATCCAAACCTTCAAGTTGTGTCTGATATCGATTCTCGATTTACAGACAATATTGAGGTCGGTGGGTTATTGCTATGTCAGAACTCAACCGAAAATATGCAAGCTAGAAGGGACGCGCAGAATGCTCAGGCAGCAAGCCAGATGCAAGCTGTTGACAACTCCTACTTGCGTAACTCAGACCCTCGTATGCCCGTTCTGAATCCAGAGCGAAGCACACGATCATCGTTCGGCAAGTAACCTTTCGGGGGAGCTTGCTTGGTTGAAACTCAGATTGTGAGGAAAGAGCTATGGCTACTACAGCAGCTCCTTATGGCTTAAAGCCTGTCCGCCGTGCGGACGGAATGCCATATGCTGGGGCAACGTCCCAGTATCTCATCGATCCCGCTGGTGAAGCAACTAACCTATTCTATGGGCAAGTCGTTATCATTGGGGCCGATGGGTATATCGCGCTGGCTACAGGTACAGGTGCAGACCTGACCTCTAACAGCATCTCAGGCACAACAGGCGTAGGCGGCATCGGCGTCTTCGTTGGTTGTGAATATGTAAACTCTTCAGGTCAACGTGTTCAAGCACAGTACTATCCATCTGGCACAAACAGTAATAGTACTGCGATCAAAGCATATGTGGTTGACGATCCAAACGTACTATTCCAAGCGCAGCTTGATGGTACAGGAGCGCAAACCATTATTGGCACAAACACATTCTTTGCATCAGCACAGTCTACCTCTACTGGTGATACAGTAACAGGTAACTCTACTTCTGCATTGGATGCGACAGTTGTAACTACAGCGGCAGCGTTCCGCATTGTTGCACATGTGTCTGATCCTGCTGACGCATATCCAGATGTTCTTGTTAAGTTCAATCCTGGTGCGCATCAGATGACAAACAACGTAGGCTTATAAGGAGTTAGATAATGGCTATTTCACGCGCCCAGCTCCTCAAAGAGCTACTACCTGGTCTTAATGCATTGTTTGGACTTGAGTACGACAAGTACGAAAATGAACATGCAGAGATTTATGAAACCGAAAACTCAGAGCGTAGCTTTGAGGAAGAAGTCAAATTGTCTGGATTTGCTGCAGCCCCTGTGAAAGCAGAAGGTGCATCAATTTCTTACGACAATGCACAAGAATCGTTCACAGCTCGTTACAACCACGAAACGGTTGCAATGGGATTCTCTGTCACCGAAGAGGCGATGGAAGACAACTTGTACGATTCGCTATCTGCTCGTTATACAAAAGCCTTGGCTCGCGCTATGGCGTATACCAAGCAGGTTAAAGCGGCTTCTTTGTTGAACACAGGTTTTGACACTTTCAAATCAGGTGACAATGTGTTCTTGTTCGCAACCAACCACCCAACAGTGGAAGGCGGAACAAACGCAAACAAACCTTCAACAAATGCTGACTTGAACGAAACTTCACTTGAGCAAGCAGTTATTGATATCGCAGCGTACACTGACGAACGCGGCCTATTGATTGCAGCTCGCCCACGTAAGCTAATCGTTCCACCTGCGCTAATGTTCGTTGCAACTCGCTTGCTACAAACAGAACTACGCACAGGCACAGCGGATAACGACATCAACGCATTGCGTTCGAATGGTTCGATCCCAGAAGGCTACCGTGTCAACCACTACCTAACTGACACAGATGCATTCTTCATCACTACAGATGTTCCAAACGGCATGAAGCACTTTGTGCGTACTGCAATGCAGACATCTATGGATGGTGACTTCGATACAGGTAACGTGCGCTATAAAGCGCGTGAGCGTTACTCATTCGGTGTATCTGACCCACTAGGTATCTATGGTTCTCCAGGTGCATAATTAGTTCAATTGAACTTTTGGAGGGGGCTGTTAACGCAGCCCTTTCTTTTTTTCTGGATTATGCTATTCTGCGTTTGGGGCAACATTAGCCTTGCAGACAGGATTCCGCCCCACCTGACGTTGCACAGACTGCTAGGCGAAACCTTGTGCAAGGGGTATTAATATGGCTTCAACTACATTCTCAGGCCCAGTGACATCTACTGATGGATTCATTGGCGACATTAAAGTCCCAACATATACAGTTGCAACTGCACCATCTGCCTCTGATGCAGGCGCAGGCACATTGATCTATGTATCAAACGGTGCAGCAGGTTCAGCAATTTTGGCTTTCTCTGACGGAACAAACTGGAAGCGTTCTGACACAGGCGGCACAATCGCAGCAGCATAAAGGGGTGACCGATGAGTAGGTTTAAGCCTCCCAGTGTTGAAGAGTTAGCAGCTCGTGGTCTTGATCCAGATGGCAATCCACTAAAGACTACAAAGGTTCGCGCTCGTAATGAAGACGGTACGCTGAAAGCAGACGACCCTTCTACGCCTGATGTAAATGAGGCATGGGAAGAAAAGCCTGTTAAAAAGAAGCGTGGTCGTCCTCCAAAGAAAAAGGACTAACGTATGCGCTCTGATGTACAATCCAAACGATTAACAGCTACGGGGTCAGCGGGTGTTGGCCCTGCACGTATTCGTCAGATACAGGTTCTAACAACAACTGGTGCGCCTCGTTTAACCATTACTGATGGCAATGGCGGCTCTACAGTTCTTGATTTAGATTTTATTGCGTCTGATTCCCACTCAGTAAACATCCCGTCTGATGGCATCCGTGTCAGCGACATCTATGTTTCTGCGTTTACAAACATCACTGCTATGACGGTGTTCTACAACTAAGGTGTTCGAATGACTCGTGAAGTAAGTTCTATCTCTAGAGTTGGCACTAGCGAGCCATTCGAGCTTCAAGTTGCTCGTGGGCAGGTTGCTTATCATGAGTCAGTTTACAAGTTTGGTAACAATGCGGCAGTTGCAGATTCAACAGAAACCATATGGCAACAAGGCGGTTTATACTCATACTTGTCTGCGGCCTCTGTTTTAAAGGTTTCAAGTAGTTCTGCCAATGATACATCGGCAGGGACAGGGGCCAGAACTGTTGAATTGTTTGGTTTGGATGGTGACTACAATGAAATCAATGAGTTGGTTACCTTAAACGGACAAACGGCGGTAAATACCACACAGTCTTATCTTCGTATAAATCGGATGATTGTACGATCCGCAGGTTCTGGCGGTTATAACGCTGGTATAATATATGCAGGCACGGGAACTGTGACTACGGGTGTCCCTGCAAACATTTACGCCACGATTAACGGTGACGGTACAAACCAGACGTTGATGGCGTTGTGGACTGTACCCGCAGGTTATACGGCTTATTTAATGCAGTACGATGTTTCCAACGGTACGACATCTAATACCCCTGCCGTGTGTAAAATGACATTGGTAGCTAGACCGTTTGGAGAGGTGTTTCAGAGTAAAGATGTTAAGTCTCTTACCACGGGGATGCACATCGAAAACACCTTGGTTGTTCCAGTAAAATTTGCAGAAAAAACGGACATAGAGGTACGGGCTGTTTCGTCTTCAGCAAGTGTTACCTTTGACATATCTGCGGCTTTTGAGATTATCTACATTAAAAATGGGGATACTCTGTAATGGCTGAAAAGAAAAAGAAAGACCCACGGTTAGCTAGAGCGGGTGTATCGGGTTACAACAAACCCAAGCGTACACCCAATCACCCAAAGAAGTCACATATTGTTGTGGCTAAACAAGGCGACAAGGTTAAGACTATCCGCTTTGGACAGCAGGGTGTGAAGACGAATCAGACCGTAGGGCAGCGCAAAGCCTTTAAGTCTCGTCATGCAAAGAACATCAGCAAAGGTAAAATGTCTGCAGCTTATTGGGCTGATAAAGTTAAGTGGTCGCCAAGCAAGACAAAGTCTAGCTCAACTAAGTGGAAGAAAGGTTCATGACTATCTCTCGCGCACAGATGGGTAGTCAGCTAACGGGGAACAGAATGCCAGTTAAAAAAGTAAAAGGTGGTTATAAGTTCGGAAGCTCAGGTAAGGTTTACCCTACCCGTGCAGGTGCAGAGCGTCAGCAACGCGCAGCTTACGCCAACGGATACAGAGGTATGGCTGCTGGCGGCAAGGTTCCATCAGGGTATCATCGTATGCCTGACGGTAGCATTATGAAAGATTCTGCTCACAAGATGGGTCATGGTGGTAAAGTTTCTACTGGCAACGATGCGAAAGACCTTGAACTATGCCGC